>Ga0315274_10000939_pt1 | contig 45336 bp, 51 predicted proteins | sample YL17G02_20_MG_FD_203700 | JGI IMG/M metagenome (GOLD analysis project Ga0315274, IMG submission 203700) | Sediment microbial communities from Yellowstone Lake, YNP, Wyoming, USA - YL17G02_20 | ecosystem: Environmental > Aquatic > Freshwater > Lake > Sediment | place: USA: Wyoming | collected...
AGCCCGATAACACCAAATAAGAAAAGTCCGCCAATTGAACTTATTAATGCAATTACCGGGGAGAGAGTTGTTCTTTTTGAAACTATGTATACTAATAGCATATTATCTATATTTGAGACAACTATAATGTTATACAAGACAAATGCTATTGCTATAGCAATGTTACCTGAAATAAACATGTAAATTGCAATTGGAATCCAGATAAGGAATACCCCGACGATTGGCAAAACAGCCAGCAACATTGCCAGCATTGTAAGAACAAGTGCGTTCTTGACTCCAAAAATCAGGAATCCAAGTCCTGCAAGCAAGGCCTGAACAATGCCCACAATAAAATGACCAAATATAGTGGAATAAGTAATATCTTTGAACTGCTGCACAACTATTTTTTCTTTTGCCTTGCTTAAAGGAGAAATGCTTTTGACAAATTCTTTTATTTTAGCAGAATCCTTCAAAGTGAAGAAGAATACAAAAGCAATTATGAACAAATCAACAAGAAGCAAAGGAAGGTTTAGGGAAAGATCTACAAGAGAAGCCATCACAGCAGAAGCAAGCTTGCCAACCAAAGTATTTAGGACAGTGCTAAACTGCGTTATAAATTGAGGAGAAGAGGTTGGAAAGAGATTGGATATTAATCCCTGTATGTCCAGTGATTGAGAGAGCTTGTATACCTCAAAGATTTGCTGGACTGCAAGCGGAATTAAGAACCACAAGGGAATTATAATTAACAAAAATGCCAGAACAAGGGTAATTGTTGCTGAAAGATAGTCATTCTTAAAATATTTAAGAAGCTTTTTATAAACTGGCATGAATGCGTAAGCAAAAATCAGTCCCCAGAGAATAGCAAAGATAATGGGCTTTACTGCAAAGAAAACAAGAACGCCAAATATAACTATCAAGGCGATTGCAGCTATTTCTTTGATTATTTTATTATCAAGTTCCATGAATTAGAATATTATAAGATATATATAAACTTCACTGAAAATGTTTATAAAGAGAATGTCCTTTTTTGAAAGATGGAAAGTTTCTTGAAAAGAGTGCTCAATGGAAAATCAGATGAGGATAGCCATAGATATTTTGTAAGATTCGGGCGGGGAGATTATAAAAGAAGGTTCTTAATAAGCTTTAACAAAGGAACTAAGATAAAAGTCAAGACAAGCTTTGAATTTGCAAATGACTTGGTTAAATTTGTAAATGAGAACAAAGATGTAAAGTTCTCTGGGAAAATCCTCTCAAAGAGCAAATTAGCTGGAAAAGAAGGGAGAAAGAAGGCAGGTCTATTTGTTTATGAAGTTTCTGAGTCGTCTTTAAAGGAGTTTGAGAATGTATATTATTATCTCCTTGATGTGAATGACTCTGAGATTGTCTTGAAGATAAAGAAAGCGCTTCCAAAGCCGGGGAAGAATGAAGAGAAAATTGATGAGGGATTTTGTTCTTTAATTGTTGAGCCAAAATACTGGGCAAAGCTAAAAGAAGCATTTTTCTGGGATGTTCCAGAGAACGCGAAGAAAGCTGAAATTGAGCATGAGCTGAAAATCAATGATATAGTTATTCCTAAAAACGAGAGCGATCCTGTTAAAATCAGGGAATTGGCTGGCAGGAAAGGCATAATTGTAAGAAAGATGATTGTTGATGGCAAAGAAACCAGCAAAGAAATTTCGGTTGAGGCTTAATACCTAAAAGTCAATTCCTTTTCTTGCTTTAATGCCTTTGTCAAAAGGGTGCTTGATTTTTTTAACTTCTGTGATTAAATCTGCCTGGGCAAATATTTTTGGAAAGGACTTATGAGAGCCAGTCAGGATTAGTTCTGTATTTTTTGGCTTTAATCTTATTAATTTCACAACATCCTCTTCTTTCAACAGGTCAAATTTAACAGCATAAAGAATCTCGTCAGCAATAATCAAGTCATAATCTTTCATTATTTCCTCAAGATAATCAATTGCTGCTTCTGCGTCCTGCCTGTGCTTTTCTACATTGTCTTGGGTTACCCATTTGCCTGAGCCAAATCTTTTGAAAGAAAAATTTTCAAATTTGCTCAATGCTTTTATTTCCCCTGAAATGTCGAGCTCTTTTGTTTCTGGATTTCCTGTGCCTGCTTTCATGAATTGCACAAGATGAACTTTTAAGCCCTGCCCGCATGCCCTTAAAGCTGTTCCCAAGGCAGCTGTTGTCTTGCCTTTTCCATCTCCAAAGTAAATTTGAACCATGCCGAGATTGTCTGCCATTGCATTGGAAGCTGAAGGAGATATATAAAGAGTTAGGTTTAAATAAGCGTAATACTAAATAAAACTGGATAAGATTTGATAAGATAATATCTTATTAAGTAATATGAAAGAAAGAATATCAGCTACAATAGAGCCTGAAACCAGAAAAAAGATAGAGAGAATTATGAAATCTGGCAGATATAGGAATATTTCTCACTTAATTGAAGATACAATAAATCTTTTGGAGGAAAAGTATGTTAAAACCAAGAAATAAAAAAGCACAGATAGCGATATGGGTGATTTTGGCACTGGTTCTTGCAGGAGGAATTATCCTGTTTTTCACGCTTGAGCGAGGGCCTATACTTGGAGCTGGTGCGGCGGTATTTAACCCTGAGCAATATATTGAGAAGTGCACAGAAACTGCTGTGAATGAGGCTGTTGACTTGCTTTTGCCGCACGGAGGATTTCTCGAGCCGAAGAATTTCAAAGTTTACAATGGCACAAATATAAGCTACTTGTGCCTGCATTCAGGATACTTCAGGCCATGCACAAACCAGCACCCGATGCTTGTAAATGAAGTCAGCGATGAAATCAAAAGTTATATTTCTCCAAGAATTGAAAGCTGCTTTGGGAATCTGAAAAATGAAATTGAGAAAAGAGATAGCGTGATTGAGCTGAGCGCTGCTCCAACAGAATTCAATGTTTCAATGGCACCTGGAAAAGTCTTTGTTAATATTGCAAAGAATGTCAAAATAACTGAGAAAGAGACAACAAGAACATTTGAAAAGTTTGATGTTGAAGTTGCAAATCCAATTTATGATTTTACAAATGTTGCGCTTGACATTGTGAACAGCGAGGCGAAATACTGCACTTTTCTCTATGTCGGATACATGCTGAGCTATCCAAGATGGGATGTAAGAATATTCGTGATGTCTGATTCAACAAAAATTTACACAATCAAAGACAAGGAATCAGGAAAGAAAATGAACATAGCAATAAGGGGCTGTGCAATGCCTCCGGGAATGGGAATTTAAAATGGAAAGGAAAGAACATTATTTCAAGGCAATTTTTGAGATTTTCATACTTGTAGTTGCGACAATATCATTTTCTTATTTGATGCATGAGAGTTATTCTCTTGAAAATAATATCTTGATCAGGGAAGAAAATAAATTTAATTCTATTTCTCTTGGCTTATTATTAATTCTAAAAGTTATAAACAAAATTTTGTGGGATGAAAAGAATTTTGTCTCTGCGCTTGAAATTAACAGCTGTGAATTGAGCAAAACAGGCCAAGTCTGCGTTGAATATCTTTCTGCGAGCGAGTGCCTGGATAAATGCGCTGAACAGTGCATTCCGACTTCTCTTTCAGGAGTGAGCAATTGCAAGCTTGGGAGCTGTTTTGATTCTATTGAAGGAACCTGCCAGCTGAATTCTCCAAAAAGAGCGTGTGAATCAAATGGCGGAACGTGGCTTAACGACCCTAATGGAAATGTGGCTCAGTGCAAAAAAGGGTGCTGCGTCCACGGAAACAATGCCAATTTCTGGACAGAAAGACAATGCACAAGAGCAAGTGAGATTAGCGGAATTGCGAAAGATTTCAGGGCAGACATCAGAACTGAATTTGATTGCATTGTCCTTTCAGGAGCCCAGGAAGAAGGAGCCTGCTTAACTGGAAAAGATGTCGCAGGAAAAAATAACTGCAAATTTGCAACAAAAGCATTATGCCTTCAAGCAAGAGGAGAATTTTATTCTGGATATTTGTGCTCGAATGCTGAATTAAATACCAACTGCGTCAAGCAAAAGACAAGCAGCTGTGTTGAAGGAAAGGATGAAATTTATTGGTTTGATTCATGCGGAAATCGGGAGAATATTTATAGCGCAAATAAGGAGAGCAGCTGGAATGATGGAAAAGTTCTTGGGAAAGATGAGAGCTGTTCTCTTATATCTGGAAATAATTATCTTGCGAATCAGGGAACATGCGGAAATTGCAATTTCCTTCTCTCAAGCAGGTGCGGAAACAAAACAGCAACAGAGAGATTAAGCGATGCAATTCAAAAAGATGTTTGCAGGAGTTTGACTTGCAGGGATGAGAATGGGAACACAAGGCAGAATGGTGAGACATGGTGCGTTTATCAGGGAGCAATTGGTGTTGATGGAAATAGGGCTGCTGACACTCCTGGAAGCAGGCATTTTATGAGGAGCTGCTTTGAAGGAGAAGTAAGAATTGAGTCATGCGGGGATTACAGGACAAAAGTCTGCGTTGAGTCAAAAACAAATCTTGAGGGAGGAGGAACATTTTCAAATGCAGCATGCGTGCCAAATCTTGGAGATTTGTGCGTAATTTACAATACAGAGGATGACAGGATTAAAAAGTGCAATGAAAATCCTTTCTGCTTTGTAAAAGAAACTGATATTTCCCATGAGTTCAGCTTTAAATTATGCGCGCCGAAATATCCTGTCGGGCATAATCTCGCAACAGGAGAGGGCTCGTCTGCGTGCGCGCTTGCAAGCCAAAAATGCACTGCTGTAAAAGTCAAAAAAACCAGCGGATGGGAGTGGAAGGCAAATGAAGATTGCACCAAGCCAGAATTTGCGCAAAAAATGAATAATCTTTGCATGAGCCTTGGAGATTGCGGGGCAGAAGTAAATTATGTTGGGGATTTGACTGAAAATTACAAAGTCAGGCACACTCCCCGCCTGGGGCAAATTATGGGCATAATCAAGCCTTCAATAGGAATTTTCCCAAGATATGGGTATGTTCCAAATCCGAATAATGCTTATCTCAATAACATAAAGAAATATTCTGATGTTGTGCCTGGGCAAGTCGCTGAGTCGCCCGATGCCGGAGAATTTTATGGAACAGTTGGAATTCCAAATGAGCTTGGAGAATCAGGAGTTGTCAGTGACTTGGAAAAAGCTCAAGCTCAAATGAAAACATTTGGCATGATAACTGGAGGAGCTGGTGCTCTCATGATGTATGCTGCATCTCAAGGTATAAGCCTCGGGGCTTTATCTGTTACTGGCGCAACGGAATTAACTACTGCTACTCTTGCTGCACCATCAGTATCGGTAGGAGGTGCACAAGGGGTAGCGCAAACGGTAGGACCACAATTATCTGCTGCTGGAGGAGTTATTGCAGGCGCTGCAATTGGGGCAGGTGTTACATCCTGGCTTATTTCAGCAACAGGAATAGGGGCTGGAATGTCTCGTGATTTTGCAAACGCGTTGATAATTGCTGGAGCTATTGGAGGGGCTTTGATAGGAACTGCTACGAGTGCAACAATAACTGCAGGTTCGACTGTGCCTGTTGTTGGATGGGTTATTGTTGTTATTGTTCTTGTTGTAATTGTAATTCTCAAACTCATGGGAGTTGGAAAGGTTAAAGAGATACATGTCAATTTCAGATGCTTGCCATGGGAGCCGCCGCGAGGAGGAGATAAGTGCGAGATATGCGGAGATGATGGCTTGCCTTGCTCTGAATACGCGTGCTCTGCTCTTGGACAGACATGCAAATTTGTAAATGAAGGAACAAGCCAAGAAAAATGCATAAATATTGCACCTAATGATATTAGCCCGCCGATAATAACGCCGTGGCAGGAAGAATTACAGGATGGATTGGTTTATCAGAATCCTTCTGATTTGGGAGTGAATATAAGAAGCTCGAGTGGAGATGGATGCATTGCAGCTTACTCTCAAATCAAGTTTGGGCTTTTGCTTGACAAATATGGAAAATGCAGGTATTCAACAACACCTAACAAGCCCTATGAAGAGATGACATGGAGCGAGACAGAAGATGTAGCGGATGTTGGAGAGGACTTAAATATTGTATTCCAGAAAAACATGACTGTTAATATGAGAATGCCTTCAATGGAGATGCTTGGGCTGCCGAGCTATGATCCTAACAAGCAAGCTGATTATACAATGTATGTGAAGTGCGAGAATGGTAATGGTTATGTTGCCAACAGAGATTATGCAATAAAATTCTGCATAAAACCAGGAGAGGATTTAACAGCGCCAGCAATAACAAAGAGAAATCCTGCTGGCGAGTATGTAAAAGCCGGAGCAAGCGAGCAAAACCTGAGCATATGGACAAACAAGCCGAGCAACTGCAAGTGGGACAATGCAAATAAAGATTACAGCGCAATGCTGAACAACTTTACATGCGCAAATGGATTTGACGAGCAGGAATTGTTTGGATGGAGATGTGATGGCACTATTCCATTGCCAAAAGATGAAACCACAATCAATGTGAGATGCGAAAACAATCCTTGGCAAAATGATTCAACAAAGAGATTCAGCAATTCTGAGAGCACGCCAATAAAATTCAAGAAAACAACGCCTTTGGTTATTGATTCTGCAAGCCCTGATGATGAGACGCTTGTGTTTGGAGTTGAGCCTGCTTCTGTTGAAGTCGAAGCAGAAACATCTGGAGGAATTAGCAGTGATACAATGTGCGGAGTTTCATTTGACAATGGAAGATTTTTTGAGCCTCTTGAGGGATATGGAAATTCACACAGCAAGGTATTTGAGTCGTTCTCAAGCGGGAAGAAATTCCTCATGCTAAAATGCGATGACAGCGCAGGAAATATTGCTTTCAGGAATATCTCATTTGAGGTAAATATTGACAGAAAAGCTCCAGAGGTAACAAGGATTTATGCGGATGGCAGTGCATTGACTATAAAGACAGATGAAAATGCAGACTGCGCCTTGAGCATGGATAAGTGTGATTTTGCATTTGAAAATGGAACATTGATGTCTGGAGATGAGCTTGCACACACTTCAAGTGTTGAAATGAACAAGATTTATTATGTAATGTGCAAGGATGATTGGGATAACAGCAAAGGGACATGCAACAAGAAAATAAAGGTTATTGGGGGGATAACGCAACAATTATAAATTAAAAATGGCACATAGAGATATGGATAAAAAGGGGCAGATAGCTATTTTCGTGATTGTAGCTCTTGTTATTGTAGGAGTTATTCTTGTTATATTTGCATATCCGCAGATAAAGAATATTGTTGCGCCTTCTGAAATTTCTCCTTCACAATATCTCAAGGACTGCATTTCTCCTGAAGTCAAAGGAGCTGTTGATATTCTTGCAAAACAGGGTGGTGATGAAAATCCTGTTGGCTATATTAATTATCTTAATGTCAAGGTAAAATATCTTTGTTATGCTTCTGGCTATTACAAGACATGCTCGATACAGCAGCCAATGCTCTTAAGCCATTTTTCTGATGAGCTTGAAAGAATATTGACTCCAAAAATTAACACATGCGCAAGAAATTTGATAGCTGAATACGAGAGAAGAGGATTTTCTGTTTCATCTTCAGCAATAAGCTCCAATGTTTCCCTTGGTTCTGGGAATATAAAGATAGAATTTATTGCTCCAATGACAATAACGCAGGCGGAGACAACAAGAACATTTGACAAATTTGATGTTTCAATAGAGAGCGGCATTTATGATTTGCTTTCTATTGCGACAAGCATTGTTGATTATGAGGCAACTTACGGAGATTCTGAGACAACCTTGTACATGCAATATTATCCTAACTTGAAAATAGAGAAGATTAAACTTGAGGATGGTGTTAAAATATATAAGCTGACTGATGTTGTAACAAATGAAAGCTTTGCATTCGCAACAAGGAGCCTTGTCTGGCCTGCAGGATATGGATTGTAAAATGATAAATAATAAAGAAACGCGCTGGATGATAAAAATAAGCATGATAGCTGCAGCATTGAGCTTTTTTATTTTAATTAGTTCAAGCAGTGTTTTCGCACAGGGCTCAACTCCAACTGTCTGCTGCGAGAAAACAATTTCAGGATTATATTGCCAGGATGTTCCTGCTGCTCAGTGCGATCCTAATCCCAATGTGAGGCAAGTTCCAACTTCATGCAAAGCCACTTCATATTGCAAGCCAGGAACCTGCTTTGATTCAAATGAGGGAACTTGCCTGGACAATACTCCTCAAAATGTCTGCAATCTTAACAAGGGAATATGGAGTGACCAGGCAGCGCCGCAATGCGAGCTTGGATGCTGTGTTCTTGGAGACCAGGCTGCTTTTGTAACATTGACAAGATGCAAGAAATTATCAGCTGACTTGGGATTAGAGACAAATTATAAGAAAGACATTAAAGACGAAGCAACATGCGTTGCTTCTGTTTTAGGACAGGAAAAAGGCGCCTGTGTTTTTGAGTCAGAGTTCCAGAAAACCTGCAGATTCACAACAAGAGCTGAGTGCGCTGGAGGGCTCTTTGGGAACAAGACAAAAGGAGATTTTTTTGTAGGCAAGTTATGCTCTGCTGAAGAATTAGGAACAATATGCGGGCCAACAACAAATACAATATGCGCGCCTGGAAAAGAAGAAGTTTATTTTGTTGATTCTTGCGGAAATATTGCAAATATTTATGATGCTTCAAAAGTAAATGACAAAGAATATTGGACAAATGTGAAAGACAAATCAGAGGCATGCAATCCAAATTCTGCGAATGCTGGTTCTGCTTCATGCGGGAACTGCAATTATTTGATTGGGAGTTTCTGCAGGGCAACAACAAGAGGGACTAACCAGGCAGCTTATGGAACAAATATTTGCGCTGACTTAAACTGCAAGAATACGCAAAATGGAAATAATTACAAGCATGGGGAGTCGTGGTGCGTTTATGAGGATGCTGGGGAGACAGGAGTTTCTGACAATTCTGTTGGAAGCAGGTTCTACAAGCATATTTGCATAAATGGGGAAGAAGTTTTAGAGGCATGCGCTGATTTCAGGCAGCACGAGTGCATTGAAGGCAGCATTAATTATACTGGTGGAAGTTTCTCGCAGGCAGCATGCAGGGTAAACAGATGGCAGGGTTGTACTGAACAAAAATCCAAAGCTAATTGCGAAAATACTGACAAGATGGATTGCAAATGGATTGGAGGAAGCACAATAAAATGTGTGCCAAAGAATTCGCCTGGCTTGAAATTCTGGGAAGGCGAGGAAGCAAAGTCCATATGCGGCCAGGCGAATGTAAGGTGCGAGGCAACAGGGACAAAAAAGCCATACTCAATTAGTGCTGGCGAGAGAAAATGGGATTGGAGCGGGGAGTGCGTTAATAGTGATGGAACTATCAGCTCCAGCTGGAAAAATGAGATGATTGGCATATGCAAATCACTGGGAGATTGCGGGCCAAAAGTAAATTGGATTGGTGACAAGGGCTACAAAGACAGCTATAAGTTTACGAGTTAAAGATTAACAATTCTGTCCTGAAAGAATATTTATAAACAGCTTTTATCTATTAAATATATGCGAAAAGAAAGTGCTAAGTTCTTGACTAAAATTGAAGATGTTCCCAAAATTGCTGCTGAAATTGGGAAAATAAAGAGCGTGAAAGCTGTTTATTTATTTGGAAGCCATGCAACTGGAAAAAGCAATGAGCTGTCTGATATAGACATATGCATTGTTGGGGATTTGAATGAAAAGGAGAGGCTAGATGTTCTTAAGCATAGCTATGATAATTTAGATATATCTTTTTTTGAGGATTTGCCGCTTGTTATTCAATTTAGAATATTAAGAGATGGAAAACCACTTTTCGCCAGAGAAGATGCATTCCTGCGCGAATTAAAATTAAGAACCATTAGAGAATATTTGGATTACAGCTCATTTTACAGGCAATTTTGCAGGAGGGCAATTGAAAATGTATGATATTGAAAGGGTAGGCAAAATATTTAGTGATATAGAAAAATATTTCAAGGAAATGGAAAGCTATAACTTGAAGTCTGCATCAGACCTCCTTGACAGCAAGAATTATAATGCAACTTCGATGCTGTTGCTTGCAATTTTAAATAAAATTATAGAACTTGGCGGGGAAATATTAAATGAAGAGAAGATGGGTGCGCCAAGCAGGTATAATGATATAATGCCAATGCTTGCAAAAGCAGGCATGATGAACAAGGAGAAAGCAGAATCGCTCAATAAAATCATAGAGAAGAGAAATATTCTTGCGCATTATTATGGAGAATTGAACGAGAAAGAGCTGTTCAAAATGACAAAAGATATCTATGACGCCAGAGATTTTATGAGAGCTGTTAAAAAGAGAATGAAAATTGCCTAAACAGTTTATATTACTTCTTTAAAGTAACAACAAAACGCAAGATTTAAATATAAGTGTTTCTTATGGATTTGATGGGAAAAACACTAAGAGAGAAATTATCGTTTTCTGGAAAAATAGTTGCAACTGCTGGATTATTGGGATGTTTAGCTTTGACTGGGTGTGAAGCACTTTTTGGCTCATTGCTAAGCGCGAGTGCGCCTTATAGCAAAGACCCGAAAGCTGGGCAGGCTGCTTATGTTTTAGGACAAGGAATGCAATCAAACCAGAATGCGAGGGATGGAAGAAGCACTGTTAATGTCAATGTTACGGGCCAGAATAATAGCGGAAATACCTCTGCTGATGAAGAAAATCCACTTACGATATTTGCACAGGATAGGGGTACATTTTTGCTAACTAGAGTAGAAGAGGGTTTTATAGATAATAAAAAATATCTTATAATTACTGATGAGTTTATTAAAAAACATGATGCCTTTCAAGGGAAGCCTGGATTGTGGAAATTAAGTGATGAAAAACATCCTATTATTATTTCTTCTGGATACCCTCCTATCTATGAACGTGTTTATGAATTTTATAAAGAGATGGAACTCCCAAAGGAATAGGTATAAGAACACATCTCAAAATGTTTATAAGTATATATTATCTTAGTTAATATATGAAAAAGGGCGCTGATAAAGTATTATCTTTTATTGCTATTTATGAAATATCTTTGTTAATTTTGGCTACAATTGCATTCAGTTGTATATTATCATCTGCACTTGTTAGCGCAAAAGATGTGTGGATTATAAAAGGAAGGGAAGTAGTACTGGTTGACGAAGCAAGCGTCCCTGCAGGTGTGGGAAAGTATGATTTGAAAACGGATGCAGATGCTCAGCTAGCTAGGTTGTATCCAGCAAAAAAATCAACAACTCCTGCGCCAGGAGGGGCTGGAGAAGTTGATGTGGATGGAACTCCTGCTAAACAAACCTTAGGTGAGCAAATATCCGGAGGGACTATGTTTGGCGGCGAATTAACAGGGCAAGGGGCACTTGTTTCTGGATTAGCATGGGCAGCTGGAGGATTCCTGGCAGGGCAGATGATTGGCTCAATGGCGGGCTTAGATAAGGATAATACAATGGCATTATCAACTGCATTGGCTGCTGGTTCATTTACTTTCAAATATCTTAGTTTGGCGCACGAAGTAGGGGGAGGCGCGGGCGCGTTTGGAACAGGAGGAGGATTAACGGGATGGATGGGGCAACATCCTTTTGCAACCGCAGCAATTGTAGCTGCTATTGTATTTACCCAGATGTACAAGAAAGAGGACACAAAGACAATAACATTCAAATGCTATCCATATGAACCTCCTATTGGCGGGGCGAAATGCGAGGAGTGCAACAAATATCCATTCAGGCCGTGCTCTGAATACAGATGCAAATCTCTTGGACAAGCATGCGAGCTTCTTAACAAGGAAACCCCTGGAAAAGAATTATGCGCTGCTGTTGATCCAAAAGATGTAATCTCTCCTACAATAACTCCTTCGACAGGGGCATTATCTCCTATTGGATTAAGTTATGTTTCTGATACAAGCATAAGGCCTCCTGCACTTGGAGTGAAGGTTGTTGATTCTGCTCGAACTGATGGATGCTTGAAGGCTTTCACGCCATTGCAATTTGGAATAACAACAAGTGAGCCAGCGCAGTGCAAGGTTAGCCTTAATCATACCAGCAAGATTGATGATATGGAATATTATTTTGGGGAAAGCAATTATTATGAATATAATCACACGCAGAAAATGAGATTGCCTTCGCCTGCTTCATTCAATGAGACAGGCGGCTCTCCTTTATTGCAAAATGGGGACACAATGCAATTGTTTGTCAGATGCATGGACAGGAACGGCAACCAGAACGTGGACGAGTATTCTGTCAAGTTCTGCATTGACAAGTCGCCTGACACAACTCCGCCATTAATAGAGGGAACTTCAATAACTTCTGGAAATCCGGTAAGGTTTGGAACAACAAATATTTCTGTTGAGACATATGTGAATGAACCTGCTGAGTGCAAGTGGAGCATTGAGAGCAAGGCATATGAAGATATGGAAAACAGCATGGCTTGCGAGCTATTGCCTATAATGAGAAATGCGATGCCTACTTTCCTATGCACAGCAAACTTTACAGGGTTAAAGAACAATGAAGAGAATAAATATTACATAAGGTGCAAGGACCAGCCAGATGCAGAAGAAAGCAAGAGAAATGTAATGGTGCAGAGTTATGAACTTGTATTAAGAGGAACTCAGCCGCTTAATATCATAGAGGTATTGCCAAACAAGACAATTACTGGAAGCACAACTGCTGTAGCTGTTGACTTGGAAGTTGAGACAGATGACGGGGCAGAGGAAGGAAAAGCATTCTGCTCTTTCTCGCCTTTTGGAACAAATGATAGTTATGTCCAGATGTTTGAGACAAACAACTTCAGGCACAAGCAGACATTGCAATTAACAGCTGGAAGTTATACTTATTATTTCAGATGCACTGACTTGGGAGGAAATTCTGCTGAAAAATCAACAACATTCAATGTATTCTCTGACTTGGAAGCTCCAAAAGTAGCAAGGGTTTACAATGAAGTGGGTGTTGGATTGAAAGTTGTAACGAATGAAGATGCAGAATGCAGATATTCATTGAATGACTGCAACTTTGTCTTTGCAGAGGGGTTGAGCTTGATATATTCAAATCCAAGTATAAAGACAAACAGCTATGTTGAGTGGAAGCCAAACACAATTTATTACATAAAATGCAAGGACTTGTACGGGAATGAGCCTAATCCAAATGAGTGCAGTGTTATTGTAAAGCCTGTTGAAGTTTCTGCCAAATAAATAAGGGTTTAATATGATTTACTCGAAGAATTGTCCGAATCTTTTGCCTTCGTTTCTTGCTGTTTCCAGTGAAACTGCAAAATGTTTTCCTGTGTCTTTTAATTGATTTGGATTTATGAAGAACCATCCTTCTCTGTTAAATCTCAGGGCAATTGCAGGGCTTAATCCAATCATTTGGGAGAAAAGAACAAAATCGCTTATCTGCTCTTTTGTTATGTAAATATTTGACTTTTTGCTTGATTTGGCTTCAATTACAAAACCTCTTTTTCCCATTTTTGCTGCGAACAAATCGCATGGAGAGTTGTCATTGACTCCTGAGCCTGCAACTCTTGCTGCTCTCCAGCCATTTTGCGTTAGAATATCGAGCAATTCGCGCTCTGCCTTTGAACCTTTTGCTTTGTTGCTCATTATTGGCAAAAGGTTGATAGGTTTATATAAATATCCCTGGATCAAAAAGTCCTTGCGTGTACCTTGGGTTAAAGCCCAAGGTTTGTTCGGGACTTTTGGATGCTCAAGGAACTACCACACCTTGAAAGGTGTGGTTTTCTGTCAAGTTCCTTGACATAAAAACAAAGAAAAAATGAAAAAATAAAAATGTCTTGTTTTTTTGGCTTTATTCTGACTCGCCTGCTTTCTGCTGCTGTCTTTCTTTGAGATTTTCTTGCATTTGCTCTTTAATTTTTTCAGCATTTTCCAATCTTGTGGTTATGCTTGAGACATTCTTGCCTTTCTCCTGCGCTTCTGCGGCTCTTTCTCTAAGCTTTTCCATTACACGATCTAGGTGTTGAAGTTTTACCTCAGAGACAAGTTTCTTGACTGCAGAAAGATTCTGAGCGTCTTCAATCTCTTCAATCTCAGCGGCTGCTTCTTCCTCTGTCATATTTGCAACAGCCCTAAGCTTTGTCTTTAGCTTATCTTTCTTCTCTGCTTCGAGTTCTCTCAACTTGGCAGTATTGTCTTCAGCTTTGGCAATTTTTTCTTCCAATTTTGCTCTCTGCTCTTCTGTAAGATTTTCTGATGCAAGAATTTCATTAAGCTTTGATATTCTGGCTTCATGAACTTCTATTGCTCTTTCCAATCCGACAAGCTTTGCAGCAGCAATCCTTGTGCCTTCGCTATCAGAAGCTCCATCTATTGCATTAACTCTATCCTTAACCCTTTCCATTATTCTATTATGGGCTTCAAGAGCATTCTGCATTGCTTCTGTATTGTTGTTCTTAGCAGCAATTCTTGCCTGAATAAGCCTTAATCTTGCAATTTTAAGCTCTTGCATTGCTTTCTTTTCATTATTGAAAGTCAATCCAAGCTTAACTCGCTCCCAGCCTATTCTCAATCCGCTGACTGACTCATCCAAATCATCATTTATTTCAGCAACTGTTCCTGCATCAACTTCTGTTGATGTTACATTTGATGTTTCTGCTGAATCTGGGGATGGCGCGATTACGCTGTCTGTTCCAGCTTCTGTATCTTCTGCTAGAGCAAAAGGCATTGCAAATAGCAATGTTGCTATCAAAGCAAATGCTATCAATGTGTATATCTTTGACATTCTTTCGTTGAACCTCCTTTCAGTTATTTGTTTGTTTTTCATGATTTGATATAGTAAAATATCTATTTAATAAATCCGTGAAACAATATGGAACGAGTTTGAAACAAGATTGGAACTAGGATATCTGAGCAAGATTATTTTAATTTTGATGTTATTTCAATCTAACTTTATTCGTGTTGCCAAAAGGCATCTTGTCTATGAGGTTTCTTGATTCAAGGTTTCTTATGACCCTGCTTAGCTTTGCTTTTGAGAATCCTGTTGATATCTGAAGCTGCTTCTGCCACATCTCGCCGCGGTCAGCCCCCTTTAAAGCAGAGAGAACTGATTTCTCTGATTCTATTAGATGACTCTCTATTGGAGCTTTCTCTTCTTTTTTTGCGACTTTCTCTTTTATTAGTTTGTCATAAATAAGATATAGTGCAGATAGTGCAATTAGAACAACTAATATCCAGAATAGCCATGAAAGAGATGAAGATTCTGCCTTTATGCTTGCAACTATAGGCAAATCATCGCCTTGCTTTACATTATCCAAATTCCATATTAATGAAATTTGCTTGCCGTCAGTTGTTATTGAAAAGGGCTCGGGAAATATTTTTTCAATATCCACGAAATTGCCCTCTAATAAAATTAATTTAATTATTACATTGTCTGCTGGAAAGTTGAACTTTATTGTGTCTATTAGATAATATCCATCACTTACTTTTTCAAGAGCTGAAAGAGTAAGATAGCTAACTTTTATGTTTTTGCCAGTAATGGTTAAAATATTCTCATTTATAGTGTATGAATTATCTGACGAGAGCGAATAGGCATCAGAAGGAAGATTTATTGAAATTTCCTGCTCACTATCCAGCGAAATGATATGCTTGACAAGGAGCTTGCTGTCAATCTGGTTGAATTCTATGGTATATGAAGAAGCTGAGACAGAGCTAACTAAGAGAATGAACATAATGCTAATAAATAGGGTTAGAAATCCCTTTCCCATGTTTATAGAACGCAGTTAAATCTTATAAAACTATTGCTTTTAATTACAAATCCCTTGCTTGCAAAGTCCTTCGGCCATTTGCTTTAGTTCTTTCTGAGGCATCTTTCAAAAGCTGAAGAACTTTTTTGTTGAGGGCTTCTGGAACATCGCTTGAAACTTGCAAATCAGGAACGGCTGATTTTATCTTGCTCTTGATTATTAATTCAATGTCTGCCATTTTATTTTATCTCCTTGGAACCCTCGTTCCAGTCCTTCATTGTTCCGCCTCTTTTAGCATCATCGATTGTAAATCCTTGGGGATATCTTTTCTTAAGCTTGTTAAGATTTTCATTCAAAACCTCCTGCATATCCCATTCAAAGAAATTGCAAATCATTGCAGCATACCATAATGCATCTCCTATATTCTCCCTAATGCCTGCTTTTTGATCATTGTCATGGGCAAATGTTTTCTTAATGCAGCTGGCAACATCGCCTGCCTCGCCTGCTATTCCTAATCCCCAGGTAAGAATCTCTTTTTCCTTTGTATCAAACTTTTTTGCAGTTATTTTGCATATTTCCTGATATTCTTTCAAATTCATTTTAAGATTTCCTTGCTTTTTTTTCCCGGTTTTTTAGTTTCTTTTGGGCTTTCTGTTTTATTTTCTGCCTTTGTTTCTTCTATTTCTGGCTTCATGAATGGAAATAAGATAATATCTCTTATGCTTTGCTGTCCAAGAAGCAGGATTATCATTCTGTCAATTCCGAGCCCTAAACCGCCTGTTGGGGGCAAGCCAACTTCCAAAGCGTTTATGAAATCCTTGTCATAAGGATTAGCTTCTTCATTGCCTTTTCTTAATTTCTCCTGCTGCTCTTCAAGAAGTTTTTTCTGCAAAATCGGGTCATTGAGCTCTGAATAGGCATTCCCCAATTCAGCGCCCATGCAGAATGGCTCAAATCTTTCGATTAATCTTTCATCTTTCCTGTGCAATTTGCACAATGGAGTGGTTTCTTTTGGATGATTAATTATAAAAGTTGGCTGAATTATCTGTTTCTCGCAGAAATGCTCAAAAATAGCCACGACAAGCATCCCCCAATTTTTTTCCTTGTAAGTTATGTTCTTTTCTTTTACAAAGTCAAATAGTTCTGCTTCATCCATCTTAAGAACATCTATTTTTGCATATTGCTTTATTGCTTCTGCCATTGTCATTCTTTTCCAAGGAGCTTTGAAGTCAAGAGTTACATCACCAATTTTTACTTTTGTTGTGCCAAGAACTTTTTTGCAGACCTGCTCATAGATTGATTCAAAGAGAACCATCATTTCATTATAGTCCACATAAGCCTGATAGATTTCCATCATTGTAAATTCAGGATTGTGCCATTTGTCAATTCCCTCGTTCCTGAAGTTCCTTGCTATTGTGAAAACCTTGTCCAAACCGCCGACTGTTAATCTTTTCAGGTAGAGCTCAGGAGAAATTGCAAGATACAAATCCATATTCAAGGCATTAAGATGAGTTTTGAATGGGCGCGCTTCTGCTCCCCCGTAAATTGTCTGCAGATAAGGTGTATCAACTTCAATAAATCCTTTTGATTTTAGAAATTCCCTTATTGCATCAAGGATTTTCTCTCTTTTGATGAAAATTTCTTTCACTTCGGGACTCATTAACAAATCAAGATATCTTTTTCTGTATCTTTCTTCCTTGTCTTCCAAACCATGCCATTTGTCAGGCAAAGGCATTAGTGATTTTGCGAGCAATTCTGCTTTTTTGGCTAATATTGAAAGCTCACCTCTTTGTGTCCTTAAAATAGGACCTTCAAAGCCGAAAAAATCTCCTGAATCAGCATATTTCTTGAAGAACTTTATTAAGCTATCAGGCGTCTCTCCATCCTGGAAAATAACCTGGATTTTTCCTTTTCCATCTTGGACAACAACAAAAGTTATCTTGCCCAGATCTCGGATTGCCATTATTCTGCCTGCTATTTTTCCTGTTTCCTTGGCTTTCTCGTTATTCTTTAATTTCTTGTATTTTTCCTGCAAGTCAGAAGAGAGATTCTTAACTTCGTAAGAATAAGGATAAGGATTAATTTTCTGGGCTCTCAGCTCTTTTAGCTTTCTCACCCTCTCGTTTTGCATTTCCTCTTGTCTGGACATATTCGAGAAAATTAAAGGTAATTTAAATATCTTTAGATTTTTGATTATATTGGCTTTGGAGGTTTAGGAGCTTAAATCCCCATCATCTTGAAATCCTTGAAATCCTGAAAATGCTCTTCTTTTTCCTCTATTTTCCTGAGATTTGAGTGGGCAGGACCTCGCTTGCAGATTGAAATCATTGTATCAACTTTTTCTGAGTCGCCTTCAAGGAAAACTTCTAATCTTCCATCTTCTAAATTGCGGACAAAGCCCTTAACATCGTTCTTGTCTGCATTGTCTTTTACAAATCTTCTGAAAAAAACACCCTGGACAGTGCCTGCTATTAACAATCGTATTGACTTTTTCATATTATGGAAAAATGAAGAGCATTAATATATTTTGCTATATGCGAGAACTTACTTATTATTAGCTATTAGTTTTGTGTCGGGGGAGGAACATTATTTTAAGGTGATTGATTAGAATAGTTTTATGTCCTTTAATTCACGACATTAGGAATTGCATCGGTTTTTTCCTCTTTCTTTTTCTCTTCTAAGAAATTTTCTTCTACAAGCCTTAAATGGCCAATATCTTTCCATTCAAGACCTAGAAGTTTCGCGGCTTGCTTGTCTACGTCTTGAGGTATTCCCGCAAGTATCACCCCTTTCTCGGAAGAGTCAATGATTGCGAATTCAGGCATCTTGCATTTCAAGATGTCATGCACAGAGTATTTTATCGGCCATTTTCTTATCTTTGATTTTGTCCTTGAGAAAAAGCCCTTGTAATATTTTGCGGGGAATGCGCCAAGCATGTTTGACAAAGCGCCTATGAAGTTTGTCTCCTCATCAAGTGCTAAAATAGGCAGTGAGATGACAAAGCTGTCTTTCAATATCTTAGGGTACATTATTTCTGAGAATTTAAGAAATTCGTATTGCTCCATTTTTTCAACTTCTGTATTATTCAAATCAATCAAGCCGACAGAATATCTTTCTGCAAGCTTTGTATAGCCGAGCTTGTCAAATAATTCCATTGTATCAGCACCATCTGCTCCTTCAGCAATAAATACTTCTGAAACAGGGTTTTTATTCTTCAAGCAGAATCTTAAAACCTGCTCAACAAAAGCAACAGGGGTTGAGATGATTTTTTCTCCCTCTATTGGTTTCAAGTATGGCTTTAGAATAATCTTGCTGTGCTTTTTTATCTCTTTTCCCAAATTTATCAGCTCAAGAAGCCTTGGAACTGTCTCAGAATATGAGCGAAACTTGATTGAAACACCTTTTGCCATGTTTCTTATACCACTCTCTGCCTTTTTAATTATTATTATGATTGATTATATATGGAAACCAAGTTTACCCTGATATGTCACCCTTCCTTTGTTAGCTGATAATTATTTTACGGGAGCAACATGAACAACAAAAGATTACAATTTTCCTTCATCTTCTCTTCTATCTATCTCATTATTGACGACAGCGACTGTCTGGGAGGCAAAGTAAACTCTTTTTCCTATTGAGACAGGAATGCATAATTTTTTCAATCTTTTTAGCTCTTTTTCTGGCAAGCCCTTATGGTCTCCAAGAATGAAAATAGGATTTTCTTTTATGTCTGCTGTTCTTATATCTTCTCCATCTGCATCAAGAACATAGATATTTCTTCCTTGTTCTGACAAATCTTTAATTAAATCAAGCATTCCTTTTTTCTCAATCCAAAATCCAGGAAAGACCTCTCTTTTCTCGCCTTCGCGGTATTTGTAGAGCATTTTTTTCAAAATTGAAGAGACATCTTTTTTTGCCAGATATATTTTATCAACACCTGTTTCTCCTTCTGTTACTGGAAATAATTCAAGATGCCTTGGAGGGGTTGGAGGGCCTGCAAAAATCATATGAAGCTTTGCATCTGTTCTTAATTTATGGCTTAAGAAAAATGTGACAATTACAGTGTGCACTGCTATGTCTATTCTTCCTGATGCCTGCAAGTCCTCTCCAATATAGCTTCCAGCTGTTGGTGCTGTTCGTGAATAATATATTATTTCTCTCATGAATAAACTAAAAAGGTGTAGTTTTTAAGTGTTTTAGTTTAGAATAAATTCTGCTCTTGCTATGATATCTCCTTCTTTTGTTATTTTATAGCATCCAATGAATCTGTCTTCTAGGAACAAGGCAAATGGAGAAGCAATATTTTCAATTTCTTTTTTATCTGCCAAATCAGAGTAAAATAATGGCTTGCCTGTTAAAAGCTGCTTGAGATTGTCTGGCTTGACTTGGACAACTGGAAGAACTTTTGAGACAATTTCTCCTGGAATTAAAATTTCTTTTAATGGCTTTTCATTTCCTTTCTTATATTCATCTGCAGCTTTTTCAAAATCATATAAATTTATTGAGTCCTTCTCGTCAAAAATGCCTGCTTTTGTTCTTCTTAGCTCAAGCATGTGGGCTCCGCCTATTTTCTTGCCCAAATCATCGCAGAGTTTTCTTATGTATGTGCCCGCCTGAACTTCTGCAAGAAAAAGAACATCTTTGCCATCTCTTTCAAGAATTTCAAACTTTTTTATTTCTCTTTCTCTTAATGCTCTTTTTACCCTGCTTCTTAATGGAGGAAGCTGGGTTATTTTGCCTATAAATTTCTTTATTTCTTCTTTTAGAGTTTTATCGTCCACATCTGCATGAAGGCGCATTATTCCAACATAAGTTTTGTCGCGATGCATGAAGTAATCATTGAGGCGGCAGGCTCTGCTAAGTGCAACGGGTAAGACACCTGTAACTTGGGGATAACTCTGTATCGAATTTCTTCTTTACTCTAGAGTCCCGAAGTGACTAGTCTTATTTAGCCCCAATAATTTTCTTACATAATTAGATACTACAAACGATGTCGGACCAGATGATTTGTCTATGTTTATTATACTAAATTCTAGAAGTTTTGCCATAGATTTATCATCTTTTATTTTATCCAAGTCCATTCTTTTCGTTATATACCTCCCTTATATCTTTTGTGAGTGTTAGAAATTCTTTTCCTTCTGGTGTAATAGAGAAAATAATTGGATTTCTATTAATTCCTCTGCCTATGGAGTTTACAAATCTTGTGTATTGTTTCTTTCTAAGCAGTTTTCTAACAGAATTACCTAGGTGGTTAGTTTCTTCCATAATTTCATTAGTATTCATCTGCTCTTTTCTATCTAAGATGGTTAAATACTTTTCCATAGTTTTTGTAAAACTATGCTCTAAGAAACCAGAAAGAGCATTATTGCACCGACCCATATGTAAATCAAATGGGATTATTCTATTGGAGAAAAAAATCTTAAAGAATTGATAACAGTTTACCCATCCTTCAATTACAAACCTATCTTTTCTGTCTTTTATCAAATTTATAATATTGGCTTCAGCTAATATCTCTTTAAACATATTTTTCTCTTTAGCGCTATAATTTATAGTAATCTTATGCAGCCCCCTACCCTTTGTCTTTTCGGCATTTCCCTCTGCACAAAGTAATCCATTTAGGGCATAAAGTGCATTCGCTCCTTTGATATTCTGCTTGATTGTATCAAAAGTACTTCTGAAAACATGTGCTACAATTAATTTATCTATGACTATCCTTAGATTTCCTAATTCCGAGGTATTTAGTGTACATTTTGATATAGAAGGATAGAACTGCTCTTCTCTTAGATTTAGATTCTTCTTCCATCTTTTCTTTGCCACATCTGGACTTGCAGAATTATTGAATAAAAGCCTTGCTCTCCATGTGTCTTTTGGAATTCTGAATATCTCTTCAAATTTATTTATAACGAAGCGAATTAATTCTGTATCTTTATTTACAAAAAACAATTTGGTATTGTAATGTCCGTCTCCATGAATAAGGAAACATAATTCTATCAAATCGGGAGTTATCTCAATAAACCTTGGTAAGGTTATTGGTATTTTGCCTTTTTCTATTAATGTTATAAAATTGTTCTCTCTAAATATAACTCCCGTTTTTCTTCCTGAGTTGGATAAGTCTAAAGAATTGCTCTCTTTTTCGTTAGATTTGTCTTTTTCTCCTACAACTTCAAAATAAATCTGTTCATGATTATTTATTGATAGGGTTTCAATAGCTATTTTTGGAATGTGAAATTTGCCCCATTTGTTTATTCTGGATAGGAATTCAAATTTTTTATTATCTTTAATAAATCTAAAAACAACATAATCTCCTTCTTTGATATTCGTTGAGTGCCTTTCTTTTGCTAAAAATGTTGAAAATGCCTTTTTACCAACATTATTTACTTTTGTTTCAAAAGAAACTATAATTCTCTCTTTTCTGTACAATTTTAAGAAGTCTTCTGGATGTATTAATTCTTCCGTATAGATATCGAAGTTATTGTAACTTATTTTAGTGAGCATTTGCACTTACCTTATCTTATCTTTAAGATAATCTTTTAAAACTTGACTTAGTTTTTTGCCAACAATTTCACCTTTTGCCTTGCAATATCCGGTAAATTCTCTCCAAACTTTATTATCTATTTCTTTGACTAATTTTGTCCCCATTTTTTAAGTTTATACTTGTTTATACCAAGATAAACTTATATTTAAATGTTTTGATTTCTTGGCTTTTATTTTCTCGATGTTTATTTCCATAACTCAAGGGATAATTTTCATTATATAAATACTTTTAAATTGGGGTTTTGTTGCATTAAAATGAAAGAAGATTTGGAATTTATGGTCTGCCCAGAAGGGCATTCTATAGCTAAAATACCTAGCAATTTTGGAAGAGAGCATTGTGTTGGAGAGGTCGATGCTAATATGAATGCATTATTTGAAGGAGGGCTATATTGCCACGGATGCGATAAGGTTTATGGTTTAAGCAAATTAAAAAATAAACTTAAGAATTAACGAGGATAAAATGCAGAAAATAGTTACAATAGGCGGGGGAACAGGGCATTTTCAGATTCTGAAGGGATTGAAAAATTACGAGTGCGAGGTAACTGCTATTGTCAATATGGCTGATGATGGAGGTTCAAGCGGGGCACTTCGTGATGAATATGGGATACTGCCGCCCGGAGATGCAAGACAGTGCATGGTTGCACTTGCAGATGAGGATGGAAGCAGGTTGCTTAGAGATATGTTCTCTTTCAGATTTAAGGATGGGCATAATCTTGGGAATTTGATGATAACTGCGCTTGCAGGAATATCTGGGAGCTCTGCACAGGCAATAAAGGACGCGAGCAAACTCTTGAAAATAAAAGGAAGTGTGCTGCCTGTTACAACAGATGACATAATATTGCATGGTGAGAGTGGTGATGGAAAAATCTTGAGAGGGCAGACAGAAGTAAGCTATCCAAAAGACAAGAGCACAATAATAAAAAGGATTTTTAATGTGCCTGAAGCATTCTTGTACAAGGAAGCTGGAGAGGCAATAAGAAATGCTGACAAAATAGTCATCTGCCCTGGAGAACTTTATGGCAGCATTCTTCCCAACTTTATAGTTGAAGGTATGCGCAAGGCGTTGCAGGAATCAAAAGCAAAGAAAATCTATGTCTGCAATCTTTTTACAAAAGAAGGAAATTATAACTTCAAGGCAAGCAATTTTGTCCAGGAAATCGAGAAATATGCTGGAATAAAACTTGACAAGATAATAATCGGAATCGGCAGGCCAAGCATTGATGCACTAAAGAAATACCTTGGCGAGAATTCAAAACTTGTTGAGGATGATTTGGGAACTGATGAGAGGGTTATCAGGGGAGATTATGCTGCAGAATATCCTTCTGCTGAGAAAACAATTTTAAGGCATGTGCCTGAGAAGATAGCCAGGGCGATTATGTCTGCCTGATTATGCTGTTCCATCCAGAAACGCTTTTCTTTTATTCTCAGGAAATTTTTCTATTGCATATCTCAGCATAGTGCGGGGCATTGTTTTATGGTGTTTTTTAAGGAAAGATTCTAAAACTTCTTGGTTTCTTTTGCCAACTTCTCTTAACATCCAGCCAACTGCCTTATGAATTAAGTCGTGCTTGTCTTTTAGAAGAATTTCTGAGATTTTTATTGTATCATCAAATTGATTTTGTCTTATGAATTCAGATGTAGATATTATTGCTATTCTCTTTTTCCATAAATTTTTGGAATTTGCGAGCCGATACAAGATTGATTTGTCTTTATCAAGAAGATAATTGCCCAAAATATCCCTTGAGGACAAATCAACCAAGTCCCAATTGTTAATATTTCTTGTATTTTTTAGATAAAAATCAAAAATTTGTTTTTTGATTTTCTCGTCTGCTTTTTGATATTGTTTTAAAAGAATTAATAGGGCTGTTAATCTATATTCATGGATTTTTGTGTTCAGAAGCTCTTGGATTTCTTCAAGGGATAATGAATGGCCATATTTCTTGACAAGCTTTCTTTGTTCTGGAACAATGATTCCAAGGAAATTGTCTCCTTCAGCATATTCGCCCTTTTGTGTCTTGAAAAATTTCTCTAAAATTCTTGCTTTCTCAGGATTTGCAAGTTTGGAAAACTCTTTTTTTAATTTTTCTAGCATATTTAATGCCTGTTCATTGATCTTCTGTGAATCTCAACTTTCTTGTCCTTGACAGCATGCTGCTGGACTTTCTTTTCTTCTTTTGCTTCTTTTATCTGCTTTTCTTCGACTGATTTTTCCTTTTCTACTTCTGTTTTTTTCTCTTCAACTATCTCTTTCTTTTCTTCAGCAGGTTTTTCTTCCTTGACTGGTTCTACTTTTGCTTCTTCCTTTTTCTCTTCTTCTACTTCCTTGTGCAATCTTTCATGCTTTGCCTTAAGGAATTTGACATATTGAGGTGTTTCAGCGAATTCAACTTTTACAATGTCTCCTTCTTTTATCACCTTGACTTTGATTTTTGAGGGAGGATGTCTTTTGCCCCTGAACCAGATTTCATTGTTGAGATACATATCTAACTTTACTTTGCCAACATCTCTTTCAGGAACTTTCATGTGCTTTGCTATGAACTTCTTTATTGCTTTTGCTGCTCTGCCTGCTCTTCTGTATTCCTCAACTTTAAGCCACTCGCGTCTAAGCGGGATAACATATTCTCTTTCAATTGGTTTTGCTTTTTCTTCTGCCATTTTATCCTAAGTGCTGATTGCGCGTTTTTCTCGGCTTGATTTTTAATTTAACCTGTCTCCAATGTCGCCTGTGCTTTGTAAGCTCTGAAGGATGAACTCTCTTGCCTTTTCCGAATTTTCTTATGACTGCCCAAAAGGGAGCCCATTTTGTGTGTTTGTTATGAACTGCAAGTTTTACTTTTTTCTGGTATTCTTCTCTCATTTGACTAGACTCTCCAGGAAATCGCGTCCTTTTTTAGTTAGTTCTCTTCCGCTTTTTTTGCCTTTTATTTTTTCAGTAAAGCCGGCTAAATCTGCCTGCTGCAAGATAACTCTAATGATTTTTCCTCCGCCTTTTACAAATTTTGCAGGTTTCATGCCCCTGTCTTTTCTTCCGCCGTATCTTGTTCTTAATCTTTGAACTCCGGCAATTCCCTTAACATAAAGCTGCTTAAGAACAGAAGCTGCTCTTTTTTGCCAGAAATCTTCTTCGGAAGAAGGCCTTTGCCTGTTTGTTCCTGTCTTGACAAAATCAACCCATTCTGGCTTTTTGAATTCTGGAACTTTTTTCAAAGCTTCAGCTAAAAGCTTGTTATATTTTCCTGGCTCAATTATTCTTATGTCTGCCATTTTGTTATGTTATTATTATTTTCATCCTCTCTTGCTGTGGGCATCCTCATCCGATGATTGCGGTGCTCCTCCCTGCGGAGTATGAAAAGGCCGTGCTTTACAGCACTAGATCAGCTAAAAGCTGTTTAACCTAAAATTTTCTAACAAACAGGGCTTTTAAATGTTACTTCTTTTTGACTGGCTTGGCTGGTTTAGCAGAACCAAGTTTTATGAGAATTATTGTAAATCCAATTGTCTTGTAGACGCAGTTTTCGCCAAGAGCTTTTAGCTTGCTTGTTATTTCTTGAGCCATTTGCTCAATGTTTTCCCTTGTTCTTCCTGATGCTTTCAAGACAGAAATTCTAATTTGCTTGTGATTTTTTAATGCAAGTTTCAAGGATTCTGCAACTCCTTGTGTTACTCCAAACTTCCCGATTTGAAATTTTGCTATTGTTTTCATTTTATTTCTTGAGAAAATTTAGGATTTCTTCTTTCCTGACTTTTATGGCTTTTGCTTTTTTTACTCCAAATGTTCCTGTTTTCATGTCTGGTTCCTTGAAAATATTTCTTCCTTGAAAGGCATGAATTTCTACATTTGATTTGTTTTGCTTCCAGTCCTTGCTATGAGCTGCGCAAATAACTGCTGTTTCTTTAATATCCTTGAGAGTTGCTTTTCCTTTTATGTTGCAGAAAGGGCTTCCAGGAGCTTTTGTATGAAGAACTGATTCTGAATCTCCTGATTGCGCAACTACAAGCTCATTTTGCTCTGCATCTTTTCCGCAGACAACATCTTTTCCAGATAATGTGCAGTATTTCCTGAATTTTACTTCTTTCATGATTATTAAAGAGATAATTAGTTTTTAAAATGCTCGATAACCTCAACAGCTTCAAGCCAGTTTTTAACTCGAATTATGTTCTCATGCTTTGCATCTTGGTTCCAAGGATAATCGAAAAGTATTACTTTGATTCCTGCATTTGCACATTCAAGGGCAGTATCTGGAGAATCTTCCAGCATAAGAGAAATTCCTTTTTCCCTGCAAATTTCTGCCTTTGTTGCTCCTTGTCCCTTGTGGAAATCTCCTGCATGCATAACTTCTATCTTCAAATCACCAAGATGGTGCTTTATCCATGATTCTACTTTTGGCTTGAATCTGACTGGGCGCGAGGTTATAATAAATATTTCATTGTCTTTCAAAAGATGATGCAGTGAATTTAATGCATGTTCCATGAGAGGAACCTCTTCAAGTTTGTGACTCTCATGAAATTCATCAACTATTTTTATTGCTTCCTCTCTTGAGACGCCCCAGACAGGCCACCATTTCCACTCCTTAAACTCTTCTTTTTTATGAAGTTTCCCGAATTTCTTATGGTAAAACTTAAGCAAAGCTTCGAAAAAGTCTGCAATTACATCGTCCAAATCTATGCCAATTTTCATAAGAATAACGGGAACATGCTGTTTTTAATTCTATCTTTAAACAGGTCTCACATGGCCAAAATGCTTCAGGGCAACTGCGAGCGCTTTGTTTGCTGGCTTCTTTGCATATTCTTCAAGCGTCTTTTTTGCCAAGAATGCATCAAGAGCTTGCCTGAATGCTTTTGCGCCTTCTTTTGTGCCTTTTGGATGCCCATGAAGTCCTCCGCCTAATTGCAAGACGCAGTCATTCCCAAGAAGCTTGAGAACATCTGGAACAATTCCAGGATGCAAGCCGCCAGATGAAACAGGAATAACTGGTTTCATCCCATACCATTTTTGCTGCAGAACACCTGCCCTGAATCTCTCTGGAATTTCTTCATTTGTCATTTCTGCATCTAACATTAGAACTTCTTCAGCTGTGCCAACAAGCTTGCCAACTACTGTGCCTATGTGGATATTATCAACTCCGACAACTCTTGCGCAATCAGCAATAACCTGCATCGAGATTCCATGCTTTGGATTTCTTGTGAATGCTGAATGCATTGCCCTGTGAGCATGAATTGCCTGCTTTGAGTCCTGGCAGTGATTCCTTAAGCTTTGCAAACCTGCCCAGCCAGCTGTAAGCATGTCTATCATTACATACTTGAAATTGTAATTATGCGCAATTTTTGCCCTGCGAATCATTTCATTTGTTTCTGCTGTGACATTTATGAAATAATCTTTTTTATCTCCTGTTATTTTTTCTGCCTTGTCGCGCATTTTAGCGCACAATTTTACCCTGTCTTCAAAGCGGTTGAATTTTTGATCTGTTAAATTTTCATCGTCTTTTAAGAAATCAACTCCTCCTGTCCATGCATCAAAGCCAACTTTTGCATGCTCTTCTGTTGTCATTCCGACTTTTGGCTTTGGAACAGTGCAAGTTAAAGGCCTTTTTGGAACTTTCATGAATTTTCTTATTCCTGGGATGCCGAATTGCGGGCCTAAAAATGATTTGAGCATTATTTCCGGGAACTCGATGTCTTCTATTCTAAGATTATTCAGGGCTTTCATGCCGAAAATGTTTCCGCAGACAGAAGAATATATCTGAGGCATGCTTCCAAGTTCAAATAATTCTATAGGGTAGGCAATTTTTACAAGATTTCCAGATATGTGAAATGCTCTTGCTCTTATTTTTCTTATGTGCTCTTTTAGGGTTGTTAATTCTGTCCAGGTTCCATTGCTTGATTCTGAAGCTATCCTGCCTATTGCTTCATCAACAGAAATTCCCTTGTGAGGTTCAAATCTAAAAAGGCAGATTAAATCGGTTTTTTTTGGCTTGTACTTTAAGTCTATAAAATCAAGATATTGTGTCATGTTGTTGGATTATTTGATTGATCAGCAGATTGCTCCCTTGATTAAGCCTGTTGGAACAATGTCAATGATAGAAGTAATTGTCTTTTCTGAGCCAGTGCCGACATTCTTTGACTGAATTGTTATTTTCAAAGTTGTTGCTGGCGCATCTCTTGGAATATTCAATAAAAGAACTGTTTCTTCGTTATCTTGTCCTGGTGTTACTGAGCCTGTCCAGCCCTTGCTTATTGCCCAGGCATTGACTACGTCAGTCTTTGCGCCTTGCAATGATTCCAGGCTTTTAATCTGGATATCATAGCTTGTTTGTTCTTCTGTCTTTATCATGCAGATGACTTTTCTTCTGCCGCCTGTTCCTAACTTGACATCCTGCCCACCTTCACCCAGGCATTTTACTCCGAATTGCTCAGCACCAAAAAGTGTTTTTATCTCGTTTTTTACGCCTGTTGTTACATCTTCTGTAATTTGCAAGCCAGAGCACATTATGCTTCTGACAAGAATCATGCCAAGGATTAACATTGAGACGCCTATAACAAGAACAACTATTGTTCCTATTGAAAGTTCAAGCTGCGCTTTTTTGTTTTTTGCCATTTTAAGATTGGACACCCATTAACCCTAGTAAATCGGAACATCCGGGGGATGTGGGATCTGTTTGACATAAGGTCATTGTTTGCTCGAATTGTGATGATACTGCCATTAATTTCCAGACAACAAAAGCGCTAATTATAATGCCTAATACAGAAAGAATAATTCCCCAAATTGCCCATGCATTCTTTGCCCTTTTGATTTGAATTATTCCAAAAACAAGCCCGAATATGCTTATTATAACTGGAAACATCAGGACTCCTAAAACAGAGCCGACAATGCCTAAAACGACAGATGCTATTCCGAAACCATTATTGCACTGGCAAGTGCAGATTTTATCCTCTTTTTTCATATCTATTATTAAGATTTCTATTTTATAAATCTTATGAATTAGGATAAATATTAAAACGCATTAAGCTTCTTTAGTTGATGAAAAAAGGGTTTGAATTCAGGGCTTCAAGCTTGAAGGAAAGAAGAGAATTTTATGAGAAGGAATTTGACATCAATAAGGTAAAAGCTTTTTTTAATGAGAATAAAATTCCTATTCCTCAGATATGCGCGCTTGATGCTGGAAGCGATAGCGGGATTATCGAGAACAAGGAATGGAATAATAATCTTTTTTACCTTGAGTTTAAGGATTTGGCTAAGAAAATTAAAAAATACAATCCTGAAGATGTTTACTATGACAGGAGTGTCTATGAAAATCCGAAAAAGGTCTTGGATGAGCTGAAATTTGAAGATTATCTCTTGCAGGAGCTTGCGTTTGATATTGATGCTGACAATATTTCAGATGTTAGCCATGAAGATACAGAGGAATATGAGAAAGTTATTGATAGGGCATATGATTATGCGTTAAAATTGAAAAAAGAGCTTGAGAAGGAATTTGAGAGAGTAATTATTGTTTATTCTGGGCGAGGATTTCACATTGAGGTTCTTGATGAGAAAGCCAATAAGCTAAACAATGAAGAAAGAGGGGCTTTGGCCGAGAAATTTTCAAAATACCCGATTGACCCATGGGTTTCCCGCGGATATATAAGATTGCTGAGGATACCTTACACATTAAATGCAGTTGTTTCAAGAATTTCCCTACCTATTATGAATATATTTAACTCTAAAGAAACAATACCAGATTTCCTGAAAAATAGTTAAGCTTTTACAGGCTTCTTGGCATAGTACTTCTTTTTCTTTTCTTCTTTCTTTTCTTCTGCCTGCTCTGGCTTCTTTTCGCATCCTGCGCATTCAGCGCAGCCACATGTTTCGCACATACCCTTGTCTAGAAAAAGGCATTTTTAAAGGTTATTATGCACGCTGAAGTTAAGAAAGAAACTTACTTCTTTCTGCAGCACATCATCATTTTAGCGAGTCCGGCTAGAACCAATAGTATTCCAATTAAATAGTCCCATCTTATAAAAGCATAATATGCATTCAACAAGACAACAATTCCAAGACATATTATCTTGCATCCCATCATTTTATGATGTTTTGCCATGTCCTCTTTTGAGATATTTTTCATCATCATTTTTTATTTACCTCCTTTCATCTTTTATTGTTGTTATTATTAATTTCGATTCACTCTTGCTGCGAAGCTCCTCGCTTTGCTGCGGGCTTTCTCGCTGCGGTGAACGAAATGGAGATGGAGGGAATCGAACCCCCGACAGCACGAGCGCTAACTCGCAATTCCAACAACTTATAGGAGAATGAAATCTTAAGACTTCAGTTTCACATTATTTTACCATTTGGGCTTAAATAATCGTGTGCTCTCCCACTGAGCTACATCTCCGCATTAAAATCTATATTACAATACTTTTAAATGTTTTTAAAAATCAGTGAGTCGGCATAGGCCAGATTCTGTCAAAGATTGCCTTTCAGCAAACTCTTTGTGCTGACATCTGTCTCTGCGTGCGGCTTGGGCACTTGCATCGGCGAAGGCACTCGTTTCATCCCATCTCTTCCTTCTCAGCTTCCCGCATGGTGCATTGCTCTGGAAGAGCGGTGTCGTTTCTGTAATGGAGCTCTCCCTCACGAGAGTATGCTTTCACATATCGCCGTTTCGGCTAAATTAATAGCTTCGGATGTCCGGACCTTCCTCAGAACTAAAATCGATATTTTCAGCGATTTTTGCTAATTTAATAGCAAGTTCCGTGATCAGCTGTCCGACTCACTTGAATATTTGGAGATTTGAGATGTTTTAAACTTATTGGTTTAGTGAAGCGATGTAGAGTAACAAACAGACATAATAATTGGGATATTATTTAACAAAAGTGTTCTTTACTCTTTTAGATTTTAGAAAATAAGAAATCCAAATAATTCCAATTATAGTTGCTCTTATAAAATAGGTATATTCATTAATCATAGATGCTAAAACTCCTTGAATAATAATGTTAATAATATAAAAATAGATGATTACTTTTGGAGCAGATTTCTTTTTATTAAAGATTAAAATTAATGCTATAATTGCCCAACCTAAAAGGATTATATCTATAAAAGAAAGTAGCCCTATATAAAAATTAAATTCATAAGTTGCGTTTGTTGATAGTAAATCATAAAGAAGCACAGGTATTGTAATAAATAATCCTATTATTGGAAGTATTAACCAACCACCGAGCCCCTCTAATTTTTCTGTTTTCTTCTTTTTCATATATAACCTGAGAAAAGCCTATTTAAAAAGTCTACCATATAATAATTCTTTATACTCTAAAAATAAAATTTCTGTAAAATTGAAACTTCTCTTTAGAAATAATCAAATAAAGCAAGTAGGAAAGGATATGTTTCTTTTATAGGTCTATGGGATTCTACAGTCAATTTATGATTTTGCAATCATAAATTATAACTTAATTTGGCTATTAGTAGTTGCATGCTTAAATCCTCGGGTTCTTGGATCTTACACACCAACTCTATCAACGTTGTCTTCTTCAACGGCCTATATTGTCTCGTCTTGCGGACGACTTCGTACTTAGATGCTTTCAGTACTTATTCGACAATGCGTAGCTGCGCGGCCTGCTTCGTAACAACCGCTAAACCAGAGGCATCCGAATACCGTTCCTCTCGTACTAGATATTCGTTCCACTCAGACAAATGCGCGCCTAGTAGATATCATACAAACTGTCTCACGACGTTCTTAACCCAGCTAACGATCCCTTTTAATGCGTGAACTCCGACACCCTTGGTTGCTTATGCACAACCAGGATAGGAAGAGCCGACGGCGATGTACCAAACCGCCCCGTCAATATGGACTATCGGGAGCGACGAGCCTGTTGTCCTTAGAGTACCTTTTCTGTCACACACGAGTCCTATTAAAAAACTACGTGGGGTCGCTAGGCCAGACTTTCATCTATGCATTTCTTGCTGTGCAAAATACATTCAGTTGAGCTTTTGCCCTCGCACTCAACTCCAGATTTCCACCCTGGATGAGCTCAACATATAGGCCCTACAGATATCTTTTCTGCAGGGTGCCGCCCCAGCCAAACTGCCCGCCTGCTGGTGTCCCCTCCCGGGTAAGCAACTTTAAGAAAAATAAGTAGTGTTACATTGGTGCTCCATCTTTGCCGAAGCTAGATATCGACGCTCCTACTTACGCTATGCATTCTCCTTAAAATCACAACAACAAGTTGCAGTAAAGGTTCATAAGGTCTTCGCTTCCCACTAGGCGACACCGGCATTTTCACCGGTTAATGGATTCAGAAGGTTTTAGTTAGGGACAGTGACCACCACGTTAAACCATTCATGCACGTCACCATTCAGATGACAAGGCATTACGCTCATTGAGGTTTTACTGTCGTTATTATTAACAACACCTTATATCGCTATAAGGATCGGAACATATCTTCATCTTTGCAGATGTTTAGCGTATGTTCTCTGAGGATTTTTCTCTTGCGAGAAATCTTTCCTGCTGATTGTCCGCAATTTAAGATTATTACTTTTTCAAGTACTCAAATATTCTCGGATGTTCCAGCAAATAGCTAAATTTTCTCTATTTATTTATCTGTCTTATCAAAATAATTTCTATGAAGCCTAGAGCATCAAATTAATTTATTTTAATTTAATGTAAGGCAGTTCTTTTGGTTCAACCTTAAGAGCCTCATAGTTAGGCCCGCCGTTTGATGGGTCTTAGCCCTCTTGAACGAGAGTTTGAAACACCACCACTGGGCAGGTCTCACCGGTTATACTAGTCCTTTCGGATTTGCAACCGGCTACGTTTTTGATAAACAGTCGGGCGGTCCTTGTTATTGCAATCTACAACTGCCTTCTACATATCAAAGACAATCATAGACACCCCTTCTACCAAAGGTACGGGGCTATTTAGGCCGAGTTCCCTTAACTAATTTATACCTTACACGCCTTAGCCTTCTCAGCTAGAGTACCAGTGTCGGTTCTTGGTACAGCTAATTAAATTTTACATTGAGAATAAATTCTCAAGTCCTAGTTTCTTACGAAACTTCGGATGCACAAATTTTTCATGGACTCTAGGAATCAGCAGCTTTCCTCAAGCGATTCATTCACTTCTTATCATTATGATCCATGAATTTCTCACTTGACAGCTCTCTCGAGCTTCTGCTTATCCCCAAGCAATTTCGGGCACTAAACAAATTTAACCAGTTCTGGAATATTAACCAGATGTCCATTACCGCACGCAGTTAAGATACGGCTTAGGTGCTGACTAACCCTTGGTTAATTGATATTGCCAAGGAAACCTTACTCTTACGGCGTTATCCGTTCTCAGGATAAATCGATCTTACTAACACCAGGATTATCATTGCTTTCCGCTCCATTTTTTCTCTCGAAAGAACTTCTGCGCAGAAAGCACGCCTGCCTACCAGACCACTCTTGCGAGTGTCTCTGAAGTATCGGTAATATGCTTAGCCCCGTAAATTTTCAGGGCCTCAAACCTCAATAAGTGAGCTGTTACGCTTTCTTTGAATGGTGGCTGCTTCTAAGCCTACATCCTTACTGTCTCAGGTTCAAGACACCTTTTGATACACTTAGCATATATTTAGGGACCTTAACTCCAGTCTCCCTTGTTCGGGTCTCGGAACAGTACTTTACGCACCGCCCCCCACTCCTGTTTAACGCAGTCAGCAGGTTCAGAGTTGGAAGAAGAACCCGTAGCTAAACGCTCTGCAATTCTTATCCGTACTTTACCCCGCTGACAAACTAAACAAGGCTATACTCAGGCATACTTCGGCAGGAACCAGCCATCGCCAGATTAGATAGGCTTTTCACCCCTATTCGCAAGTCATCCAAGTGCATGCGCACAACTATAGTTCGGGCATCCATTCTCCTTTCGAAGAACTTCTCCCTGCTCACGACTAGATCATCTGGCTTCGGGTCTTAACCAAGTGACTAACGCCTTTTCAGACTCGCTTTCGCTCCGGCTTCATAAATTAACCTCGCCACTTAGATAAACTCCCTGGCCCATTTTTCAACACGTACGTTACAACACCTTAATGCAGTAACCTTCATGTAACTAACAGATTTCAAGTCTTTTAACCCTCGGTTAAGAGTACTTTTCAGCTTTCCCCTGCGGTACTAAGTTTGCTATCGGACTTGAATTAATATTTAGGGTTGGCAGTTAATCCTGCCATATTCGGACTTCCTATCTAGGGAGCCCTACTCTATCGAAGAGCGACATATTATCTACGGGTACGGGACTATCACCCTCTAAAGTATCTCATTCCAGAGAACTTCCCCTCGATAACTTAGCCACTGACCTTCACCACATCTCTTACTCTCTTTCGAAAGCAGATTCAGTTTGCCCTTTTCCCTTTTCGCTCGCTGCTAGTAAGGGAATCACGTTTTGTTTTCTTTTCCTGCCGGTACTAAGATGTTTCAGTTCCCGGCGTCACTTTTCTTCTCAGAATTCTCTTGCGAGAAAGTTGTCCAATTCGGAAATCTCAGGCTCAAAGACCGCATGCGTCTCCCCTGAGCTTATCGCAGCTTGCCGCGTCCTTCATCAGAATTCAAACCAAGCTATCCATCTATTAGTGTATTTTAAGTATACAGGAGACAATATTCTTTGTCCCCTGTCCCTTCAATATTAAAATATTGAAGGATTAGATCGACTGTATAATTTTCCATTTTTTTACAGAGATTTACATCTCTGTCCCTTCAACTTTTACAAGTTGAAGTCTATATGGGAAACACAGAAATAATATAAATATTATTTCTGCTACTTCAATGTTATTCACATTGAAGCATTTATCCTTTCCTACTTGCTTCATTGAGTATTATTCTCAGCGCGATAAGTCAAGTTAATGACTCACCGCTGACAGATGTTTTATCTCGTCCCCGAGATTCATCCAATGATGGGTGAATATGATACAGCAGAATAAATTCCGCTGTCCCTTCAACACTTGCGTGATTGAAGGATGCGAAAGAATTAAAAACGACTAAGACGAATCCCAATCATATTGGGCCCATAGTCTAGTGGTAAAACGGCCCGTTTGCAACGGGCAGCCTCGAGTTCGATTCTCGATGGGTCCACTTTATCTTTAATCCCTTCTGTGAATCCTTCCAAAATTTCTTTTGGAATTCATGTATGAATATCAAGTTAACTGTGATGTATACAGACAACAGCAATAATTCCTTACTATGTCACAAAAAATTAATATTATATTAGGAGGTGATCCATCCGCAGGTTCCCCTACGGATACCTTGTGACGACTTAACCTACCTTGTCTTACAAAGGTTTGTCCCTAACGGGCCTCGTCGATGCAAAACTCGGTTGGTTTGACGGGCGGTGAGTGCAAGGAGCAGGGACCTATTCACCGGACTTTGATAAAATCCGATTACTACGAATTCCAGCGTCACGAGGGTGAGTTGCAACCCTCGATCTGAACTAGGCTGCATTTTATGGGATTGGCTTCACCTTTCGGTGTTGCATCCATTTGAGTGCAGCATTGACGCGCGCGTGTAGCCCAGGGCATTCGGGACGGACCACCTATCGTAGCCCGCACCTTCCTCCGTGTTGCCACGGCAGTCTGTACATTGTGCGAATGCAAATGTACACACGGGTCTCGCCTGTTACCAGATTTAACTGGTCATCTCACGACACAGGCTGACGACGACCCTGCATCTCCTCTCAGCGTGTCAGGTAAGCCCTTTAGACTGACCTTCATTCTGCTGTCGGTCCTGGTAAGGTTCACGGTGTAGAATCTGATTGAACCGTACGCGTCACTCGTTGTAGTACTCCCCCGCCTATTCCTTCAAGTTTCGGTCTTGCGACTATACTTCCCAGGTAGCACACTCTCCGGCTTCCCTACAGCACTAATGCCTCTCGAGGAGGCACTAATGTTTAGTGTGCAGTGTTTACTGCTAGGACTACATGGGTATCTAATCCACTTTGCGCCCCTAGCCTTCATCCCTCACTGTCAGAACCGTTATCGTAAGGTGCCTTCGCTATTGTTAGTCCTATGGGGATCAATGCATTTGACCGCTACTCCCATAGTACTCCTTACGTCTCCCGGTCTCTAGCCAAGCAGTATCTCTTGCTCGCCGGACCCTTAAGAGGCCCGATTTGACAAGAGACTTACAAGGCAAGCTACGGATGTTTTAGACCCAACAAATGTGGCTGCGACTTGGACTGCTGGGATTACCGCGGCGGCTGGCACCAGTCTTGCCCAGTCCTTATTCGTGAGACTTTTTGCATCTCACAAAAGATTTTCAATTATAGAAAATCACTCTGGCTTGCTTTGTCACGCTTGCGCGCATTGCAAAAGTTTCCTACCTGCTGCACCCCGTAGGGCTGGGAGTAGTGTCTCAGACTCCCTCTCAGGGCTTCCTCGCTAAAGGCCCTTACTGATCATAGGCTTGGTGGGCAGTTACCCCGCCAACTACCTAATCAGCCGCAGCCCCATCCTATCGCAAACTTTCAAAGATTAATCATTGCAGAAAAAATCTTCTATCCGTTATTAGCCTCAGTTTCCCGAGGTTATCACGGGCTATAGGTTAGGTTAGCTACGTGTTAGTGAGCAGTTCGCCTTTAATTTCTTACGAAACAAACGACTTGCATGGCTTATTGCAAACCAAATAGCCGCAGCCGCTAGCAGGATAAACTAGATTTACAATTTATAAAAAATTGTTTTGTTACACGTTACAGATTCGAAAATCTTTACAAGAAATGTAACTACACTCTCTATGTCCTCCATTTAGCTTTTTACGGCTATTAATTAATATTATTTATTGGTTTTATTTATTGTGAAGTATAGTAATTGCGAAAAATAAATTTTTCGCTTAGAATTACCACTAATTGCCTATATACATCATACCTTAACATGATACGGAAAACTCAATTTTCCGACGTTAAACATTAAGGCACTCATCACAGTTAACATTTTGACGTAATTTTTTTAACAGAAATTGCTTTATAAACCTTGCGGAAAATTACGAGGACGATTACATCTGCTCGTCTTCATCGCTATAAGGAATATCGCAAATTTCTATCTCCACTTTCTCACTTTGCAAGTTTCTTTTTTGAGGAATTGGCGAGAACTCAGCATAAATATTTTCCCCTATAAGATAATCAAGCATGTCAATTGGTTGCTCTCTAGAGTCCTCGGGTCTTGTATGAACATCTTTGTGAGTCATTAATTTCTTGGCGAGCCCTGTTTCAAGCCAAAATTGTGTTAAAAAAGATCCTTGTTCAATATCCTCCTCAGGAATTTGTCTGTTTTTTAGAATAGCGTATTCCCTCAACATCTCAGTTGGAACTTCAAGATGAATTTGTGCAGGAAAAGGGCTTGTAGCATTGTCATAAAACTCTGCATAAGTAAATCTAATTTGTGATAAATATTTATCTGCAATTTGCTCTGCTCTTTTGTCTGTTTGCATGACTGGACGACTAAAATTTGATTTATAAAAATTTGTGCAGTGGAATTATTGCGGAGGCTGGAGATCTCCCCGAATTATCAATGTTAATTTTTTATCTTCTGACACTCTGAAATCAACAGAACTGCCAGGAAAATTGTATGCTGCACGATCAAGAATTTTCTCAAGATCTTCGCGAGACATATTATCTGGAAATCTCCTATGCTCTTGTTGGATAAGATATTTTCTATCCTTTGCTAGAGTAACTACTCTTCCACCATGAGGAATAATCTGGTCTGGCTCATAAGGGGTTATTATTGCTCTGAGCAAATATTTTTTGGGTAAAAATTTGGACATACTTCTTGTGCAGAAAAGAAGGTTAATAAATATTTATTCTCTGAGAGATATATATTAGGTAATTACTGCGGTGGTTGCAAGTTATCCCAGTCATCTACAAATTCTTGGATTGGCGGAGCTTTTATGTCAAGCTTTTTATTTTGAATATATAATTTTGTAAGAAGGAAGAAAATAAATCCAAGGGACTTTGCGCTCTTGTTGTTTCCCGGAAGAATTTGCGCCATGCCTGTGTTGTAATTATTTGTGTCGCAGACAGACATTACTGGAATTTTTATTCTCAGCGCATCTGCCATTGCGTTCTTGTCAAGCCAAGGGTCGCAGATGAAGACCAATTCTGCTTCCTGGAATGTGACAAGGTTTGTATTTGTAAGAATTCCAGCAGGATATTTTTTTGTGAAAACTCTGCAGCCGATTGTTTCTGCAAATTTGTTTGCTCCTTTCCAGCCTGCTTCTCTCTTGCAGACAAGAATAATATCTTTTGGCTCAAATTTGGAAAGATAGACTGCAGCTTCTCTTATTTTTTCATCAAGAAGCGCTGTGTTAAAGACAGCTAATCCGTCTGCCCTTCTTCTGTAAACATATTTTCTCATATCTGGAGTGATGACTCTTGTACCAAGGTAAATTGAAGATTTTAAGTAATCCTCAATTGGAACAAGCATTTCTTTTTTCTCGCCTGTTTCTTTCGCTTCTTTTGCTTTTGTCTTTACTTCCTCTTTGCTGATTTCTTTTGCTTCCTTAACGCCTTTTTCAAGCTCTTTTGCTTTTTCAAGAAGTTTTGCGAGCTTTGCTTTTTTATCTGCACTGCTTATTTTTTCCACTTTTTCAGCTTTTTTTTCTGTTTTTAATTCTGATTTTTCTTCTTCTGCTTCGAGCTTTGCTTCTATAGCAACATCTTTCTTTTCTTCTCTCGGTCCTCTCTTGCTGCGAAGCTCCTCGCTTTGCTGCGGGCTTTCTCCCTGCGGAGTACCGAGATCATCGGTTTTTTTGGTTTTTGCCATGATATTAAATTATAAACAGCGCAGGGGTAATAGCTACTCCCTCACTCGAGGTTTTGCACCTGCAAAGTATATTTTGAGTAGAATTGGAAGCTTTTTAAATCTTATTGGGCTGATTATTATATGCTTGATTTTACTATTGCAAAAGCAATAAACGAATTTGGAAGAGGGACGATTTTGGATAGCATTAGCTATTTGATAAGCATAAGGGCATTTTTATTTGTCCTGCTGGCTTTCTTGGCAATAATTATTTTCAAATTTGATAATAAAAGATGGAAGAAGATAATAATAACTCTTGCAATCGCCATGGTTTTGTATTTTGTTATTAATGAAGTTTTTATTAAGGATGTTTTGGAAAGCACATTTCTTGAGAGAGTAAGGCCTTATCTTGCATATCCTAATGAGATAATACCAATAGGGCATCTTAATGTTGACTCATCTTTTCCTTCATCGCATATGTCTGCCCTAACAGGAGTTTTATTGATTCTTGCTTATTATTATAGAAGATACTGGGTTTGGATTGCTTCTATTTTGGCTGTTTTGATAATGGCCTTTTCAAGATTGCATAATGGAATGCATTATCCATCTGATGTTCTTGCAGGAATAGCATTTGGATTGATTTTTGGCTTTATTGCAATTTGGGCTAGCGAGAAGATTGCTGGAAAAAGGAAGAAAAGGGCTAAAGTTAAAAAGAGAAGATAATAGTTTTTTATCTTATTGAATTCTCAATCTCAATCATTCTTCTCAGTTTGGCTTCCCTAAAAGCTGTTGAGATTCCTGTTTTGATGAAATCTGCTTCAAAAGCAAAAGCATAATCTGCAAGAGAGGCATCCATGGTTTCTCCCGAGCGATGAGAAAGAATTGTTTTAATGTTGTTTGCCTTGCACAAATCAAATACTTTCTTGACTTCTAAAAGAGAGCCATTTTGGTTTGGCTTTATTATCATTGCATTTATGGAATTGTGCTTTATTGCTTCTTTTAATCTTGGGATTTGTGTTGCTGTCAAATCATCTCCGACAACAAGATGTTTTTTGTTTATTCTTGAAAATCCCATAAAATCCTCTTCGTGCAGAGGGTCTTCAAGATAGAAAATATCATATTTATCAATCAAATTATTCATATAGATAATTTGGCTTTCGCTGTCAAGCAATTTTGACTCATAGCAATATTTATCGCTTCTGAAAAATGATGAGACAGCAGCATCAATTCCGATTCTTATTCTGTTCTTGAATTTTGAGAGAACTTCAAGAGCTTCTTTGTTATTTATTGCTGCCTGCCAGGCGCCTTCATCGTTTTTTTCTGATGCTTTTAATATTGTTCCAATGCCCTCATAAACTTCTCTCATTATTTTTACATTTTTTGAAAAGCTTGATTCATTTGGTATAATTAGAAATTCCTGAAATATTGGATGAACTTTGAATTTTGTGCTATGCAAGCCGCCGCCAATTGCATTTCCAACTGGAACAGGAAATTTGGATGCTTTTGGATTTATTATCTGCCATAATTGTTTGTTCTTTGATTTTGCAAGTGCTTTTAATATTGCTGATTCAAGCGCAAAAAGAGCATTTGCTCCAAACTGCCTTGCATTCCTAAAGTGATATTTTTTACAGATGAAATTCTCAACTTTCTTCAAATCATCAAATGTTTTTATCTCAAAATCAAAATTAAGATGATTTATTTCCTCTATGCTGAAATCAAGGGAAGTGTTGTAAGGCTTGTTCTCGTATTTTCCTGTTGATTTTCCACTTGGTGAGGAAGCTGCAACCCCATCTATTGTCACTTTTATGGTTGGCTGCCCTCTTGAGTCAGGAATTTTCTCAGCTTTTATCTCTTTTATTAACATATATATTCAAGGGAAATGGGATTTTTAAGAGTATCCAGAAAGATAATTATCCATTATGGGGGTATCGGGGGAGGAACATTGTTTTATGAAAGAGCAACTTAAGCAATAGGGAGGAGCATTTGATAATTATTAGAAGAGATATCTAGAAGAGCAATCTATTGAAAATTACTGCTCTTCTGCACCTGTTGGTTCTGTTGAGACGGGCTCGTCCTGGTAATCTTCAACTTCATCACCTTCTACCAAGCCTAATTCGGCTGCACCTTCAACAAGCTCTTTTTCAACTTCCTGCTCTTTTGCAACAAGCTCTTCATCAGAAGAAACTTCGTCTTTGACAGCTGCAAGCTTGGTTTTTCTTAATTTTGGCATTGGTCTGTTGATGGCTATTGGCAGAACCTGCTCTTCAAATTCTCTTTCAGCAATTCTTAAAGAATCATACTGTATAGCTTTCAAATCTTCTTCAGACATCTTCAAAAGAAGAGGGGCATCCATTGCAATTTGCAAGGCCCTTGCTCCAATAATCCTTGCAGTCTCGTACTTTGTAAAGTTGTAGTCCATGGAATAGTAAGTTTATAAAAACTTTTTAAGCTTTTCGTTAACCTCTTCAAATTTCTTGGGCAATAAGTCCATTATCTGCCCTATTTCTTCTTTTGTAAAAGGAGTATTTCCGCTTTTTTGGCACGAATTTATCATATATTGGTCTTTCCAATTTGAGAGCCCGAATGTCACTCTTGCTTCACATGTTTCTTCTTCTTCTCTTGTCGGGTCCATGATTACTGAATTTCCCAGCTTGAAGAATGAAAATGATATTGGAGAGATTCCTTTTGATAATGGAAATTTCTTTGTTGCTTTCTTTTCATAATCTATTTTTCCATCCTTATCCAATTCTGGCATCATTGTGTTTTTCAAAGCAATTATTGCGCCGATTGTTGCAGCATCAATCAAGTTTCCATCGTCGTTTATTGGGTAAATATCAATGTAAACTGTCCAAACTTTTTCTCCTTCCTCAATAACAAGCTTGTCAAGCTCAATCATATGAGATTCTCTTACTGCTCTGTCAACTAATCGTGGAAGTTCTATTCCCCAGAAATCAGGAGGGCCCATCTCAAATCTTGGAGAAGCTAGAGGCAATAAATCTCCTGAAACAGTAAGATTTCCCTTGTCAGGAGAATCAGGGTATGGCGTTCCAATGCCTAATTTAACTCCAACAAGAACTTCTGTTTTTCCGATTTTTACTCCAGCACTGCCCTCGGCCTTGTTTGAGATATCCAATGTTATGGAAATGTCCCTGAGTTCGGTGAGCTTTCTTCCGTCAAATCTTTTTCCTTCTGCAAATATTTTCTTCATTGCTTCAATTGTTAAATTTGAACTTGGCATTGAACTCATTTTGATATGCTCTCCTTCAGGGTTTTTTTCTGAAATTCATAAATTTCATCGCAGGCTTTATCTGCGAGATTTAATATTTCTTTTACAACTTCTGGCTGTATTTTTCCATCAAGCTGCAGAAGAGTGTATTCATTTGTGTTTGCTATTTTTGCGATTGCGAAATCTGTTGCGCCTTCTCCTTCTTCAAAGTCCTCTTCTTCTTTTGTCAAGTCAACTATAAGCTCTTTGTCCTGCTTTCCGACAGCTACAGAACAGATTAAATTTTTCATTGGGATTCCTGCATGAGCGAGAGCTAATGAAGCTGCGTTTATTCCCGCTGTTCTTGTTCCTGCATCTGCCTGAATTATGTAAATTTGAACATCAATAACCGTATTTGGGAATTCTTTCAATTCAACAACCGGGAGCAAAGCCCATTCTGTTACTTTTGAAATTTCCTGGGAACGTCTTGATGGGCCTGGCTTTTTTCTGTCTGAAACAGAGAAGCTTAGCAAATCATAATTAACCCTTAATATTCCTCGTGCAGGGTCCTGCATGTGCTGTGGATGCAATTGTCTTGGCCCATAAACCGCCGCAATTGCAATTGTGTTGCCAAAAGAAAACATTGCTGAGCCGTCCGCATTTGGGACAACTCCTATTTTTGCGCTCATTGGGCGCATCTCAGAATTTTTTCTTCCATCTGGTCTTTTATGTTCTTTTGTCATTTTATTTCTTGAGATTTTCGAAATATCCCTCCATTTTCTCTGTTAATCCTTCAACATAAACTTTGTCTGCTATGAATTCAATTGCTTTTCTTGCTTTAATCTCTGCATCAATATTTTCTCCTTTTACCCAAATCCAGCCATTTTGTCCGACAGTTATATCACAGCCTGTTTTGTCCTTAATTAGATTAATCATGCTGCCTTCTCTGCCAATTATTCTTGGAACTCTGTTTGGGATAACCCTGAAGATAAATCCGCCTTCAAGCTTTCCCAAGCCTTTTCCCCTCATTGCCAAATCAATGCCTTTGGCTTTTACTGACCAGATTTTTGCTGCAACAACTTCACCTATTGCCAAGAATTGGTCCATTTCATTCTTGTTTACAAATCTTGGAGATTCCTCAAGAGGCAAGAATCCTGAAGCTGCTGAGTCAATATCAATAAGCCAGCCGTGGAATGTGATGTCTGTGACTCTGCCTATAACAACATTATTTCTTCGTGGTATGAATGCGCCCGTTATTGCAATTACTTTTATCATTCTGCCTGCTTCTTCTGCCAAGCCGAATCTTGTTGCTATAACATCATTTCCTTCCCTTTTTGCGCCTTCTCCAGGAAGATAATCCTCTCCAGAAACAATAACTTCGCCAGGTACAACTACCTTTCTTTTTTTAGGAACATCTTCAGAAAATGCTTCTTCTTCGGCTTCAGGTGCCTGTTCTGTAATTTTTTTCATCTTAAATCAAAATCAGACAAAAAGATAATCATAATCTCTCAATGTCTATTGTTTTTTACAAATAATGTTATTTTTGAGTGTTTATAAAGATTTCGCATGCGAAATCTTTAATCCTCGGTTTTTAAACCTTCGGATAAAAAGGTTTCTATGCCACTCGTTCAGCTTCGTCTCTTCTTCTGAACTGCTCTTCCAAGATATCTATTATAAGCGGCAGGGTGCCGAACCTTATTTTGCCATCATCATGGAAAGGACAAGCTTTCATCAAATCCTCTTTAGTTTCGTAATAATCATAATTATCCCCCAATTTACCATGATAAACCGCAAATCCTCCTGAATGTTTCAACAATAATTTTTTAACATTCTCCTCATAGAATTTGCTTTGTTCCCCTGATGCTTGAGGATTAACCATTTTATTTCTTCTCCTTGAGCTCTTCGCTTTGGACAGCGCCGTGCGTGATGCTGTTTAGTTTGTCGTAGAAGTCCAATTGCATTCCCAATGGAATATTTATTATGACTTGCAAAGAGCCATTTGCGAGCCAGTCCTCGCTTTCCTTGTAGTCCTTCAGAATTCCATATGCCTGCCCTGTGTATTGCGCTGGAATTACGAGTTTTATTCTTCTTGTCTCAACTCTTATTGGAATTACTGTTTGAAGTGCTGCGAGCAAGTCAGGAAGCTGCTGTTCTGGAATTCTGTAATCAAAATTATAATGAGCTTCTTCAATTGCTCTTTTTATTCTTTCTTCAGTGTATGGCCTTCCGTTCTGGTCAACTGCATTTCTTAACAATAAATCAACAACTCTCTTGATTTTTGCTTCTTTTTCAGCATCCCTGAAGTCCTGAGTTTTTTGAACTTCTCCTGAAACAATTATTTTTGTTGCAATTTGGTAAGCATCTTTTGTGCCGAATGCATCAATTAAATCAGCTTCTTTTGCAACATTTCCCTTTTTCATGTCTGTAAATATTCTTGGGAATTCAAGAGCTTGCGTTATGTCGCCCTTGCCTGCTTTTACTTTTAGGGCTTCATCCAAATCAACTTCTACCTCGTAATGCTTGCCTTTTACCTTTGCTCGTGCTGTTACTTTTGGCATGACTGGGAAAATAAGAGCGGTTTTATAAATATTTGTATAGCAAAACTTAAATAGCTTGTCTATTCTTTAGAATTTAAGAGGCTTTTAAAGATGGACATACCAACAGAGATGCAGCATCAGGCAATGGGATATGACAGAGCTGCGACCATGTTCTCGCCTGATGGGCATTTGCTTCAGGTTGAATATGCTGAGAAAACTGTTCGTCTGGGAAGCTCGAGCATTGGAATAGTTTGCAAAGATGGAATAGTTATTATTGCAGACAGGAGAGTCAGGGACTTATTAATTGCGCCTGAATCTGCAAATAAGATTTATGAGATTGACGAGCATATTGTTGCAACTGCAGCTGGAATTTTGTCTGATGCAAGAATACTTGTCGCACATGCTCAAGTTTTGGCGCAGCAGAATAGGGTAACTTACAGCTCACCAATTGAGCCAATTTCTGTAATAAGAATGATTGCCGACAGAGAGCAGATGTTCACCCAATACGGGGGCGCAAGGCCTTATGGTGTTGCAATTCTTCTTGGCGGAGTAAGCAAGGAAAAGCCTTACCTTTACACATCTGATGTAACAGGAAACTTCTTTGCATACAAGGCAAATGCAATTGGAGAGAATGATGAAAAGATAAAAGAGATTTTAAGAAAAGACTTCAATGAAGAAATGTCAATTGAGGAAG
>Ga0315274_10000940_pt1 | contig 45289 bp, 60 predicted proteins | sample YL17G02_20_MG_FD_203700 | JGI IMG/M metagenome (GOLD analysis project Ga0315274, IMG submission 203700) | Sediment microbial communities from Yellowstone Lake, YNP, Wyoming, USA - YL17G02_20 | ecosystem: Environmental > Aquatic > Freshwater > Lake > Sediment | place: USA: Wyoming | collected...
GGTACCGGCCACCGCTACGAAGACCCCGTTGCCGTAAGCCACGCCGTACCAGTCGTTGTCCGCGGCGCTGCTGCGGATCGTCCAAGTAATCCCGTCCGGTGAGGTCATGACCCGGTCGCCCGTGCCGCTGGTGGCCACTGCCACGAACAGCCCGTTGCCGTAGGCTATGGAGGCCCAACTGTTATCCGCGGCGCTGGTGCGCAAGGTCCAGGTGATCCCGTCCGGCGAGGTCATGACCCGGTCGCCCGTGCCGGAGACGGCCACCGCCACAAACAACCCGTTGCCGTAGGCCACGGAGAACCAGTAATTGTTCGCGGCGCTGGTGCGGATCGTCCAAGTGATCCCGTCCGGGGAGGTCATGACCCGGTTGCCCGTGCCGGAGACGGCCACCGCCACAAACAACCCGTTGCCGTAGGCTATGGAGGCCCAACTGTTGTCCGCGGCGCTGGTGCGGATCGTCCAGGTGATCCCGTCCGGTGAGGTCATGACGCGGTTGCCCGTGCCGGTGGCGGCCACCGCTACGAACAACCCGGCGCCGTAAGCCACGCCGTACCAGTCGTTGTCCGCGGCACTGCTGCGGATCGTCCAGGTGATCCCTCCAAATACCACTTCCTGATCCAGCGTTTCGCCGTCGGCATAGATCGCCACCGTCTTTAGCTTCAGATGATCCAGCCCCGAGAGATCCTTCACCACTTTCTCACAGAGGCCGCCGCTGACGTAGGTCCCGAAGGCCGTACCGTTCAAAGGAGTCGTCCCGTCGGTCAGGTACAATTCGAAGGTGCCGGCGGCTTTGTTTTTGACCATGTAGGTGTTGCCGTTGAGCTGGGTCATGCCCACCACGCCCGTGATGCGCACGAATTCGTTGTTGACGAAGGGGTGGGCGCCAGCGGTTACGACCACAGGCGTTGCCTTGGTGGCGCCGGTCATGGCGTCGGTGGTAGCGCTGTAGTCATAGATCTTGCCGCAATCCACGAAGTGGTAGTCGTCCTCATCCGCCGGGCGGTTGATGGGCTTCATGTATTCGATGTACTGCTTGGTGACGCCGTCAATCACTCGCTGCACGCACAAGTAGATCGTGTCCTCCGGGTTCGTGGCGTCTCCGGATACCACGGCTATGCTCTTTACCAATCCATCTCGCGGGTGTCTGGCCCAGGCCACGATGCCGTTGTTGCGGTCCAGGGTCAACGCCGCGAGTTCTCCCGTGGCGCGGATGGTCCAGAGCATCGACCTCGGCGACCGCTGCCAGGCCAGGTCTACAAAGACGTCTTCGCCGATGTGATCGGCCAACTGCGTAAGATCGGGTGAGATGTAGCCGCCCCGCTCCATGCTGTACATGAACTCGCGCAGGCGTTGCCCGCCTTTCTGCACGAAGAGGAGGGACTCGTTGGCCAGTATCGCGCCCACCCCGGCGTTGCCGTGGGCGGAGACGCGGTCCGTGTAGACGTTGGCGCCTGTGATCGGCGCATCCCCCCCACTCATCAGCCATTCGCCGTGACTGGTGCCGATCACGATCCTGTGATCCTTCGTCTTCATCCAGACGATCTCTTCCAGCACATCGGAGGCGAGGGTGTATTCGTAGGCGGCCGCATCATCCGTGGCGTCCAAGAGGAAGTTCTGAGGCCAACCTGTCCGAGATCCGCGGACTTTCTGACCACGCCCGAGGATCAACCTCTGATCGTGGAAGGTGAGGGCCGCGGGATATTGAGAACCCCAGGAGACTCCTTCCCAGGCATCCGGGACAAAAGCGCAGCAATACCCCATCCCCGATGGCAATGTTCCTGGATCGGCGAGTTTCGTGAAGGTGTCCCCACTGCGCTTGTAATTCGTGATGTAAGGACTAACATCGTGCGCCACCGCCAGATACACACCGTTGGCGGAGAAAGTACAGCCGCGTCCGATCCCCGCCGGAAGTGCCGCGGGGTTGGCGAGTTTCGTGAAAGTACCCCCGCTACGCTTGTAGATCGTGACGAAAGGCGTAGTAGCATGCGCCACTGCCAAATACATACCATCCTCGGAGAAGATGCAGCCATACCCTGTCCCCGTGGGGAGCGTCCCGGGGTTGGCGAGTTTCGTGAAGACATCGCCGCTACGCTTGTAGATCGTGACGAAAGGCGTAGTAGCATGCCCCACCGCCAAATACACACCGTCGGCGGAGAAGGCGCAACCGTATGATATATTAGTCGGAAGTGCGCCGGGGTTGGCGAGTTTCGTGAAGACATCGCCGCTACGCTTGTAGATCGTGACGAAAGGAGTATTGTCATGCGCCACCGCCAAGTACACGCCATCTGCGGAGAAGGCGCAACCGCGTGCATGCGAAGCCGGTAATACGTCGGGGTTGGCGAGTTTCGTGAAGACATCGCCGCTACGCTTGTAGATCGTGACGAAAGGAGTATTGTCATGCGCCACCGCCAAGTATAAACCGTTGCTGGAAAAGGCACATCCATATGCACTCAGAGGAGGAAGTGTCCCGGGGTTGGCGAGTTTCGTGAAGGTGTCGCCGCTACGCTTGTAGATCGTGATGAAGGTGCCGGCGGAGTGCGCTACCGCCAGATATATGCCGTCCCGAGAAAAGGCGCAGCCACGTCCCTCGGTAGACGGCAAGACATCCGGGTTGGGTCTTTTAGTGAAAACATCTGCATAGTACGAATAAACCGTGATGCAAGGGGTTGTGCCGTGTCCCACCGCTAGACAAACGTCTAGATCCGCACTGGCTAAACTCCAGAGTAGATCTCCATAAGTTTTCAGACCATGCAGTTGATAACTGCCGTGCGCCAGGTAGGCTTTGCTTTCTTGCTGTGCGGTCTGCAACCCGAACAGATCAGCCCCGAGCCAGGGCGTGATGATCTCCAGGGGGTTGGCCCCGTCCATGAGCTGGGCCTTGTTCTTGTAGAACCTGCACGCGCTCTCGGACAGCTCCAGCACGTACTTCTCGCTCGCGGAGACTTCGAAAGGCAGCAGCCGCACGGGTCCGGTGTTGGTCTTGGCCTCGCAGATGAAGACGGTGCCGGGTGCGAAGTCCAGTCCGCCGCCGGCGTGCACGATGAAGTTTTCAAGGATACGGCAGGTGCGGTTATAGATCGAGGTATCGATCCTGGCCATCAGGCGGTCGCCGACTTCCCCGCCCGTGAAATCGGTGATGATCTTCCGCGCTTCCGCCATCACATGCTCGTGATCGATGCCGAGCCCGCTTCCGGCTCCTGCCTGTAGCGCACGTCCTGCGCTCTGGCCAGAGTCAGCAGGCCCGCGAATTCCTGATCCAGCTGCTGTTGCTTGCCCTTGCTCTTGGTCAGGGTCGGCGCGCATACAGCTCCCAGCCTCGTGGCCACCGTGTCCGCCAGAAGCGGACTGAAGTATCTCGGGTCCGAGAGGTAGGTGATGTACAGGATCTCCAACTCCTCGTCGGCGAAGTTGGTGAGGAAGACGTTGTGCTCCTCCACCCAGCCCCCGATGTCTACCCCGGTCTGGATGACCTTGATGCAGGCATCCGGGAGCTTGAAGGCGTAGCCGTAGCCCCAGGCAGGAATCCGCCAGATCGTGCCGCCGCTGGTCCAGGCGCCGAAGCCCGTTCCATCCACCTCCTCCGTGCCTTCTTCGTTGTACAACTCGAAGGTTGCGGCGGCTGGGTTCTTCGCCATGTAGGTGTTGCCGTTGAGCTCGGTCATACCCAGGACGTCGGAGAACTTCACCAGGTCCCCGTCCTCGAAAGCGTGCGCCGTAGCCGTGACCACCACGGGTTTGGCCTTGGTCGCGGCCTCCACCAGGTCCGTGTCTCGCCGCAGGACCGCTCTCTTGCGCGCGCACTTCCACTCCGCGAGCTCCAGGACCTCGTGCAGTACCTGCTCCCAGACCGCGTTGAAGGCGTTGGCCTCCTCGCAGTTTTCGGTGCCGGTCGTCAGCCGTTCGGTGATCCCGAGTTTGGTAAGGGCCAGGTTGTAGATCCTGACCTTGGTCTCGTTCAGGTTCATTCAGCCCCCATGGACAAAGGGCCAGCCGTTTCCAGCTGGCCCCGATTTTCCGCGTCCGTTCGTGTGTCCTAGTTCATCACGATCCGCGCCAACAGTTTCCCGCCAGCCGTGATCGTGGTCTGGGCGTAGAAGTACAACGAGATGTAGTCCAGCAGCCCCGTCGAGGGTAGCGGCACCTTCGCCACGAGCTTCTGCTCCGGCGTAGTCGCCAGCGACAGCCTGGCCGTGCTGACGTCCGAGAACACCTCCATGAGCTTGGTTGCTCCCGGGCTAGTGCTGCCCGTCATCAGGCGCAGCGAGACGACGGGGGCGCCGCTGGTGAAGCCGCCGTCGGTCATCACTTCGATGAACTTCTGGTGACCTCTGCCCAGCTCGTTGATGCTCGCCTCCAGCAGCACCTTGCTCAGGGTCGCGGTTGCGGTGCAACCGTCGCCCGTGTCCGCGGTGAAATTCAGGTATGCGTCCGTCATGGTTTCCTCCTTACGCCACCACGGTTTCGGTGTCCTTGATGGACAGCCATTTCCGCACGGGAGTGATGCCCTTGAACATCAGCACGCTGCCTCCCGAGTCCAGCTTTACCCACCGTAGGATGTGCTCGCCCGCGGTCTTGGCCTCCTGCTCCAGTTGGATGAGCCCGGTCTTGCCCACGTACAGCACCGAACCATCGGGGTCGGGCAGGTTATGCCACAACTCGATGAGCTTGTTGATGTCGATGCGGTTGGCGGCCCCGGTGCCGATGTTGCACAGCCGCTGCAGGTAGGCCTCGTCCATGACGCGGATGCCGTAGCGGTAGTAGAACTCGGTCACGTACGCCAGCAACTGCTTGCTGTTGGCGCCGGTCACGAGCTGCTTGCCGATGTCCTCTTCCTTGACGAGATCGGTCTTTCCGCCGGGCGGGTACAAGTAGCAGACCTTCTCCGCCCCCCAGCCCAGGAGGTAAGCAGAAGTCACGGCGCCGGCGCTGGCATCACCGTTGTTGGAGATGTTGCCGCCCGCGATCGTGGCCCTTCTGGTAGCGAAGCCGTTGATGTGGTTGGGTGTGGCCACAGCCCGCACCGCGTACAGCATCTTGTCGCCGAGCCAGTTGGCCCCTCCTCGGATATGCTGGTCGTCTTTGCGCGCCCGGAACTCCGCCCCACCGCCTGGCTTCGCCTTCTCCGCAAGCAGCACCAGCTCCTGATCTACGATGCCGCGATCCTCGTATAGAGAGATCGGCTCGGTGAGCTGGTCGGTCTTGCCGGAGGTGGCGTCGATGCCGTTGTTGATGGAGCGCATATCGCCGTTGGGCAGGTATGCGTCGCGGCCGAAGATGTCTCCGGTGAACTGGTTGGCTTCCTCCCAGTGCGCGTCCTGGAAAGGAGGGATTGCCTTGGTCAGGATCTTGGCGACCTGGACGAAGCGTTCTCCGCCAGGTAGTGTCTCCTGCGCCAGATCCAGCAGGGTTACTTTCCCTGCCAAGTCCACGTCTCCGAACCACTGGAGGTGGACTCTCTCCAGCATTTTCAGGAAGTTCATAGCCTTGCTCCTCAAAACAGGTTTTGAGGAACGTCCGTCTGCTACAGATCGTCTTCCATGGGCCGCCGCTTCCGCTCCTCCCAGTCAGGTCGGAAGAAACGCACCTGCCGCAGGTTGGCTATACTCTCGCTTCGGGTTGCCCCTTGGATGCGGTAGAACTCACGGCCTCCGCATCGGTATTGCATATAGTATCTACCGCCTCGCACGCAACGTCAATATCTTTCAAGGGAATCAGGATCATGGTGGTGCGTGGGTATTTCGGATCTTGAATACGCCGGATCATCCTATTACCGGCGATGCTCATGGCGGCTTTATTTTCTTCCTCACGGTTCACATCATCGAAAACCCATGCGGTCTGCGGGTGCCCCCAGCGCTTGTATGATACCCTAGCGTACGGGCAATTGCGTCCCGCGACCGGTCCGTCCACGATCACCAGATCATAAGGAGCTTCGCTTTCGACAGCGAAAGGGACACGCGAGTACCAATCGCTCGCGGGGTATATGGGAACCGCGAAGGTTGTGTCCGCCGGCAGGCCGGCCTCCTGGAGGTTGAGAAGATGCCGAGTGTTGTATGGTCCTTCGTGATCGAGTGCCCGATAGACGGCCCCGTTGGCCAGACACCAGGGCAGGACCACGAACGAACTGGCTCCGGGCCCGACCTCAAGTACCTTCTTCGGTTTCCTCTGTTCCAGAAGTTCCCGAACCGCCTCCAGGGCCAGGCGGCTGAGACGCCAGACTTCGTCGTATTGCTCGATGGCATCCACGGGCGGACCCGGAATTCGAATGACGTTGCGCTTGTCATGCCCGATCCTTACCGCAGGGTGTGCCCAGATCTTGAAACCTTTTGCTCGAATCCGCCGGCACCAGTCGATGTCCTCTCCCGGGAGAATCACATGCTCCCCTACCTCGTAAGGCACTTCCTGGAACCAGGGATAGTTGAGTGCCTCGAAAACCCCCTGGCGCACCAGCATGAAAGCCAACCCGCAGAAGTCCCAGTCCCGCATGGCCTCATCCCGGCGCACGGCGTGGAGATTCACGAGTTTGGTGATTTCGCCCTCAAGCAGACCGAATGCGCCAACTCCCTCTGGATTGATGGGGACCATGCCAGAGATGATGTCCTTGTCCGCATCCAGCAAGCGGAAAAAGTCCTCAGACGTGTATACGCTGTCGCTATCGATCCACATCATGAAGTCGTAGTGTTTCCCGCCGAAAGGTTTTGCGTACTTCTTGAGTCCGACAACTCCCTCTTCGAGGATTTGGTTTCTACCGTGGGCCACACTTGCGTTATACCCACGTGCCACCTCCAGGCGCAGACCGCGTTCGGGACGGGAGGTTGCCGCGACAAGAGCATCCCAGCTCATGGCAGCTTCCATCGTCGGGGCCCCGGGCAGGCAGAAGATGATGTGCTTCATGCCGGCTTCGCCTCCTCCGAGCGCTCGGATAGAAGCTTGCGGCAGAAGTTGATCAGTTTCCGCATGTCCTCGGCCGCGTTGATCCAGCCGTAGTTCGCGTACTCCGGGATCTTCACCTTCTCCAGGTACTCCAGCTCGTCCGTGGTCATGGGCTCATTCCATTTTCGGGTAGCGGTCTTTGTACTTCGCCTTCCGTTCGCGGCGCTGCGCAAGCCGTTCCAGCGCCTGGGTCATTTCCTCCTGCTCTTCCTGCTGCTCCTTGGCGTCTTTCACCAATCGGCCAGCGGCTCCTTGCGCTTTCTTGAGGCGCTCGGGATCTTTGCCGATCGCGTCGGCCATGGCCAGAGTCCTGGCGTCGCTCTCGGCTTTCCAGTCCCGTTCTTGTTTCGTCAGTTCGCTACTCATCGGCTTATCTCCCCATGCTCGGATAGCGTTTGTGCAGGTTGTCCAGGGCCGCCTGCTCGGCTGGGCTGGCGGTTGCCGCGGCAACTTCGCCCGTGAGTTCCGGACTCTTGTTGTAGCGCTTCTTCAACTCCTCGCGCCGCTTCTGCTCGGGTGCGGGTTGCGCAACCCCGGGCTTGCCCGGCACCAGATGCCCCTCGCCGATGGCCTTGCCGATCTTGTTGAATGCCTTGATCAGATTCGGCGAGTTTTCCAGGCCTCCCCCGGGGCCCCCCGCAATTTCTGCCACCAGTGCTTCGCCACCGAAGGTCAGGATAGCGCGGCGGGCGATTTCCTCCTGTGCCGCGAAATCGCCCTTCCACTCCGCCTTGAGCGCGGTCAGGCCAGTCTCGCGTTGCTTGGCGTAGTCGTCCTGGGTGGCCTTGGACGTGGCGAAGATCGCTTCGCGGAAGAAGCCGCTGACGACCTTGGCCGCTTCTTTGCTCAGGCCCGCCTTGAGCGCCAGGGCCCGCAGATCCTCGTCCTTCGCCTTCAGGTAGGCGCCCAACTGCTCGCGGTGTTTGGCGAACACATCTCCCGCCAGGTGTTCCGGGAACTTGAGTTCGTCGAAAACGTACTCCTCCGGCTTCTGCGGAGCCGCGGCCAACTTCGCCTGCAGTTCCGTCAACTGCTGCTCGCCGGTGTAGAGGCGATCCAGGACGTCCCCCCAGCTCTTGTGCTTGAGCAGGTCCTTGAGGAACTTCGGATCTTTCTTGTACTTGTCCGGGGCCTGCGCGAGAAAGGTACCGTCCGCCTTCAGTTCGGGCTCGGGCGCCGGCGGCACTACTGCCGGTGGAGTCGGTGCAGGCGGAGTTGCCGCAGGTGGCGTAACAACCGCAACAGTTGGATCTGTGAACCACTGGAGATGCACGTGTTTGAACATAGCGCCCCCTACGCCGTGATCCGGTGCCGCTGGATCATCCAGACCGAGAAGACGTCCAGAAAGTGAAGGTCCTCATCCTTCCGCGTGCTCGCCGAAGTGAGTTTGGTCTGATAGGCGGCCAAAAAATCCCGGTCCGACTTGGGGATGGAGGTCTCGAGCTCCAGCTTGTCGATGAGCTTGTTGGCCTCGACCATCACCACCGCTACCGCGTTCGTGTAAGTCATTTCGTTTACTCCCTCAGCTGCGCCGGCGGTGTAGCTTCCACCAGCCTCCGCGTCAGCTCATATAGATTGCTCTCCCGGATCGCGCCGATCCGTTTCAAGAGCCGTTTGCCTAGATTTTGTTTGGCCACCAACTGGGGTTCGGGGTCGATCTCGTCCCAGAGCAGGCACTCCTCCGCCAGGAAATGCGCAAGCACGATCGGACCCACTGCGCTCTGGGCGAACAGCACGTGGTACATCTGGTCGATGTCCGCGTCCGTCAACTGCTTGCCGAGGTAGATCATGCCCCTGCCCTGCCGCCAGCCGCCATCATCGCCTCCAGGGGACTCCCGGCTTCGGGGCGTTTGCTCATCTTCGATCCCGCCTCCGCGCCGGACTTAGCCAACTCCGCCTGCTGCATGGCCTGCTGGATCTTGACCCGCTGCTCGCGGATCTTGCTCACTTCCTCATCGGTGCGGATGTCCTTTTCCGGCACGCCATGCGCGTGGGCCAAGTCCTCCACAATCTCATCATGCTTGGGCCGGTCCATAACCGCTTCCTGCGAGGGCACCATCCTCAGATCTTCGAGGAATCCCACAATACCATGCCGCTTGAACACCCGCTGCTGGGCTACCGCCAGCGGGCCGATGAAGACGACCTCCATCCCATACTTGAGTTTCCGCGGGTTGTCCGCCACCCAGTCGACCAGAACCTGCGGGGCAGCCGGCAGCCGACCCGCGCGACCCGCAATAGAGGCCGTCCGCTCGATGATCCGCTTAGGCCCCTCGGTCAGGTATTGATTGACCAGGGGCGCCAGGATAATCGCCTTTTCGCCGAGAACCTCTTCAATCTCGGTTGCCGTCTGCTGTTTGCGCTCCATGAGCAGGCGTAGAAAAATGTCGTAGAAATAGTGTCTCTTGACATTTTCTTCGAGCCTCTCCAGGAGTTGGAAGCCCGCAGGCAGTTGGATGCCCTGATGGATCGGATAGATGCTGCCGGCGGGATACTGTTTGTCGTACCAGTTCCATGCTCCCGGGTTTTTGGAGAGTTGGCCGCGGCGCTCAATGGGCGCGTCCATGGCCGGGTCAACTATACGCTGGGCTCCCAGGATAGTGGCCATGCTCATGCCGCTGGCCATCTTAGTGTCCCGAATCGCGTTGCTGCCAGGAGAGCGGCCATATTCCTCGCCTCCGTCCTGAATGCAGCGCGCGGTGATGATCGGCATTTCGTCGAAGCCTTCCTCGCGCAGCATCCTGCCCATTTCGATGTCCACGTAGAAGGAGGCGATCGGCTTGTGTAGATAGTGCAGGAGGCCCTCGATCCGCTCTTGCCGCGGCAACAGCGCCCAGAGACATCTTACCTCGCTGAGCGGACTCTTCTCTGCCTGCTTGACGCGCTTCTCACCCACAGCTTCTTCGCCGAAATAGTCCACCAAGTTCCGCAAGCTGATGTAGTATTCGCGCAGCTCGATGTCGATCTCCCCTTGCTCATTCTCCCCGATGAAGATCTCTACCGGGTGAAATACCTTGTAGAACGGATACTGTTTGCCTGGCTGGTCGCCCGGGAAACAGCTTGCCGTGCCGATGCTCCCCAGGTCCCGAAGGTAGATACCCAGCGCCTTGTATAAGCCGCCGCCCTGAAATTCGTCGTACATCTGCTCTTCATAATCCTGCAGGTACTGCTTAACCTCGCTGATTTCGTTCAACTCCCGTTGTCTCATCTTGTAGCGCGCCCACCGGGAAGTCGGCGAGGCTGTGTTTCCCAGGATGCCATCGGCCCAGACGTGCAGACAGTGGGTCCCGATGTCGTTGTAGACGTTGGAATGCGTGCTCATGCCTTTTTTGTCAATCCCGAGAAGTAAGATCTCCCGATCGGGCAAGATGTATTCCGCCACTTCCCGCCAGCGCTCTTCATGCCTCTTGCGCCGGGCCCGGTGCAGCTCGAGCAGCCGGATCAACTCCTTGGCCAACTCGACCTGTTTCAGGCTGTTCTCTTTTTCGAGGACGATTGCATCAGCCATCAGCTCCGGCCACCTCCGGGGCGCCAGGAGTAAGGATCGTAACCAGTGCCTTCCAGAGGATTATAGTGGTCGCGGTAGGGAAGATTCAATACCGGGTCGCGAGCATCCGGGCGCAAGTCGGGTTTGAAGATGCGAACCATCAGATATTGCAGCGCGTCGTGACAATTCCCTACCAAGACGCGATTGGCGAAGAATGAATGTGAGCCTTCGACGGTTAGATCGTAAACCCTATGCTTCTGGTGCAGTCGCTTTCTGGCTAGAAGCCGGATGCTCTTTTCTGCGCATTCGCTGCTGGCAGGCGGGAGAACAGAATCCGCGCTTCCGAGATTGAGGATACGTCCAATAATCCTTGCCGCACACGGTGCATGCGTATTTTTGCTTTCGCTGTCTCTTCCAGCTTTCCCTGCCGTGATCTCGATGCCAGTCTCTTCCTTCAGCTGAGCCATGCCATTTTTTCGCCGCTTCTCTTGCAGCCCTGATTCCACGAGCCATTTGTTCGGGTATTTCTTTGATGTTCTTGCGGACATGATATTGCCCGTGTGTTGAGACAGCAAGGATGCAAAGGTTCTCCGGTCGATTGTCGCCTCGGTCCCCGTTGAGATGATGAACACAGTATCCCTTGGGCACTGATCGTCCGCTTGTATGCTCCCAAACCACGCGGTGCATGAGCTTTCCGCCATGTTTGAGCCAGTCAGATTTGTAGTACCCGCCTGGCTTCTGGTAATAGCGGATTCCAAGATACTCTTGAACTTCGTGAATGCGCGGGCGACCCATGGCCTTCTCCTTGCCCCGATGATCCTGTCATCGTATCGCAAAGCATCAGCGCGTACAATACCCCTGGCCGTATAAATTGGATGATCGCCCGTGCATACCAAGCGCCTTCCACCTGACATTCGCAGGACCAATATCTCATCCGCTTCTCGGCTCATGGTCGCCGTTACGAGTCGTGGCCCATCAGGCGTCGTTACCGTTTCGCCCACGAGTATTGCTTCGATGGGCCGCGTGCCGGCTGGCGTATCAACCAAAGTTCCGCCAACAAGGCAATGGCTGTACTTGTTCTTGAGCACGTTCGGCAGAAACTCGCCCATGAGGCTCTTGTTGGGAGGGTAGCAGTAGCCGCCGAGGAAGCCGTTGATCAACCTCGTACAACTGGGATCGATGAGCACGCCCTCGATACGCGCCAGCATCTGGTCGACGGACTCCACGCGGGCCTGAAAGTTCTGCTCGCTGGGCAGCACATCCACGCCGCAGTCGTGCATCAGCTCGGCATTGCTGGTGAAGCCGCCCTCGCGCTTGGGATACTGCGCGCTGCCAGCGGGATCTGCCCAGTGCGTGATGTCCTTGGCGCCGCGGAACTCCATGTTGAGCTGGTGCACCACGTAGTTGGTGAAGTCGACGATGCCCATGCGGTCGCTGAAATATTCGCGCAAGATATGGGCCCGCATGGGAGAGGGGATCTGCGCCACCACGCAGGCGGGGCAGTTGCCGCTATTGTCCCAGCCCATGATCAATTCCCCACCCAGCCAGGGGATCGGGGCCTTGGCGACGTGGTACTCGCGACGGAAGTTGTTGTAGACGAGCTTGCCGATGATCATGACCCCGGGCTTGCCGTCGATGTACATCTCTATCCAGTCGGGGTTGTCGCGGTAGACTAGGCGTAGCTGCGCGTAGTAGTCCGGCGGCAGGTTCTGCGCATTCTCCCCCGGGGGCTGCCAGTACCCGCAGTGCCCGGGTAGCGGCGCCCTCGGTGGCAGCGGCCCCGGCGGGGGCTTGTGCCAGGCGAAATCGGAATAGGTGGGGTCGTCAATTTCCGGGGGGTTGCTGGTTTCGAGGCCGTACTTCTCTGGGCATTTCTTGGGGAAGCGGCCAATGCGGTTTTTCAGCATCAACTTGATCGCTTGCGGGACCTCGATGGACTCGTCGATCCAGTAGCCGGTGATCTCCAGAGACTTCAGTTTCCGAATGTGCTCGGGCCTATCGCAAGAGCGAAACAAGATCTCCGCCTCGTAGCCCTCTGCGCGGATCGTAAGTTCCATCCGACTCTCAGACCAATCGCTGGAATTGAATGCTTCGGGGAACCACTCCCTTATCGTGCGCAGCGTACTATCACGGAGCTCAATGTATGTATTTCTCACCACCACCCAGCGTGTCTTCGCTATCCCATATGTGTCGAACAGGTGTTCCGGAATAAAGCCGCCGATCTCCAGGGCCGCCGCGGTGGTCTTGCCTGAGCCAACAGGGCCTATGATGCAGCGGTTGATGGAGTTGTCGCTGTGAAAGAGCCGCAGCGTGGGCAGCGGCTCGTAGTTGATGCGGTCGGTTTCGGCTTTGGTCGGAGCCGCAATCACTTTCTAAGCGACCCGTTCCAGGGCCAGGTGCGCCGATCCGATGCCTCCGGTCACGGCCGCTATGGAGCGGATCTTCAAGTCCGTTCCCGGCAGGAAGTCGAACTCGTAGGCCGGCCAATGGTCGCGGTCGCTGCCGGCGGCCAGGGTGAAGGGCATCTGGTAGATCCAGACCCCGCCCAGCGTTCGCGTCAGCAGGTAATGCGTGACGATCTGCGCCCGGGCCGTCATGTAGAGTTGCCGCAGGCGGTAGGTCACGCCCATGGGTACGGTGTAGAAGCCGCTCATGGTGCGGTTCATCCCGATCGCGACCCAGCCGCAGAGTTTGGTCAAGTCGGAGGGCACGCCCGCTGTCTGCGTGACCGCGGAGTCGGCGATGTAGATGATGCCGGCGTTCTTGAGGCCAGTGCCGACCGCAATCACCTCAGCGCCCAAAAGGCGCAGGTAGGCCTTGGTGCTCACCACCGCCGTCTGGCCGTTGAGGTTGATGTCCTCGATCTGCAGTTTGAGATCCGCGTCTAGGCCTATCAACCGTAGCTTCCAGGCTCCGGTGCCGGAGGTCAGTACGTCCTGGGCGCTACCGCTGGATATGTCCAGTGTCACAGCCGCGGCGAACGGCAGCCAATCCTGGGATGCGTCCCAGCAGTCCTCTTCGGTGTTAGCGATAGCGCCGTTGAAGCCAAGCACCAATACGCTTTTACCAGTTAACTGCTCTAAAAGAGTCATAATCTGCCTCCTACTTCTTGCCCAGTACTAAACGATGGAACTTCCCATGTTCGGCTTGACTGGATAGCACAACGAGATTGTCCAGATCGTTGTTCGAGGGATTGCCATCACGATGATGAACGATCTGACTCTTGCTGGCATTCGTCAAGATACGATGCAGTAATTGCTTCTTCCCGCGACCTCTTTGAAAGTAAATGTAACCGGTGTTCCCTTCCCAGACTGAACCGCGTAACGGTCGGTGATTGAAACAGATTTTTGAACAGAAGCGAGCATATCGTCCTCGATGACTATAGCCTTTGAACTCTTTCCCACATCCTTCGCAACGCAACATCTTCCGAGATCCTTGACCAAGATTGTGGCCATGGACATAGGATCTTTCTCGCTTTCGGTCATCATACCTAGACAATAGACGACCACAACCACAAGCGCAGGTTATCTTCGTCATCATGGTCTAGCTCCTGCGCGTTTTGCGCCGCGGGCGTCTGCCCGTCTTCAGGCTTAGGCCCGTCCTGCTTTGCGCAATCCGGGCTGACTTGCCTTTGCTGTAGCCCTTTCTTTTCAGCGCACTGTAGACCCGATGAACCTTTGTACCCTCTGGCATGAATCAACTGTAGTAACTGGGCGGGAAAAAATCAATAGTTTTACTTCGGGCTCCACCTGCCACTGATTTTGATGCCGATCTCGTCGTAGGCGCCTTCCCAGCCGGCTACCGGCTGGTAATAGAAAGCATAGACCATCTGCGGATGCCGGCAAGCGTGAAGGTAGTGCAACTCAATGCTCTTCCACCGAAGGCCAGAACGGAATTCATAGAACAGCGCTTCCGGTGCATAGTTCCATACGCCATCCTGCTGCATCTGCACGCGTATGCCACCGCCGATGAATGCGAAGCCGAACATCTCGACCTCGGCCTGCAGGTCGGTGTAGAAGATCGGCCCGCTGTCCTTTGCGGACACGTCCATAGGGTAGTAGTAGTCGCCCTCGTAGTAGAACACCTGCGCCTCGCGCTGGTACATGATGAAGCCGTTCTGAGGCACAATACCCGCCTCAAGGGCAAAAATAAAAGCTAACCAGTTCATACGATTCTCTCCTGTCTTTTCTTTTTGATCTTGCCGCCCACCACGTAGATGATGCCCACGTTCTGCTGCACGCCGCCGCCGGCGACCTGCTTGCGGGCTCCGTGTACGTCGGCGAGCAGCTCCGTGGCGCGCATGCGCGTGGCGTTGTCCTCGACCTCAATCGTTTCTCGTTGCGTCAGTACATACGGCATCTTGGCTGGTGCACCCTTCCTGGAGCGCGGCCGAATCACTTCGCTTTTCACGATCTCTTTCAGCGTATTCGCGTTCAACCGTTTCTCGTTTTCTACAGCAAGCCGCACCGCTGATTGTCCGCCAGCAATAAAGGCTTCGACCACCTTTGTGTCCGCGCCCTGGCTCTTGGCGTAGGCGATTTCTCGCATGGCCATTCTAGAAGCCGTCGCCGTTTTCATCGTCTTACGCTTCTCTGGCCAGACCTTGAAATAGGCAGTCGCGGCCTTGTGGTGATTCTGAGTCCATTCGAGATAGACCTGTATCGCTTGCTCATGTCGGACAGGATCTTCCTCCCGCGTGAGCCGGCCCCGTTTGCCACGGCCTGGCAGAATTACATCGTGCCGGTTCTTGCCGCTCTTGTTGACCTTCTTTGCCTGCGAGTTCTGTTGTGGTTTCTTCTTGATCTCAGCCAAGGCGGGCACGTCAACCCTTCGACGTTGGGAGCCAGATCTGGATCATATGCTGATCCTCCCCCTGTGGGCTCTCAGGCCCATCATGAAGGCCATCAGGTCCCAATCCGGGTCAGACTTTATCAGGTAGTCCTCGAACCAGGCCTCCATCTTGCCGGTATCCTTTCGCTTTACCAAAAAAAGCAACTCTCGGCTGGCTTTCATCATTACCGGATAGCCCATTATACCAGTGAGTATCTTGAAAAGCCCCAAGCCACTACCGAGCCGAGCCCGCCTTATCCCCCGTTTGCTGGCGATGATGAAGTCGATCTCGCCCCCCATGTCAGGGAGGCTGTTCCTTCTCTGGATGAAATAGTCGATGAAAGGTTGCTTCATGTTACCTCCGCTTTGTCGGCCGGCACCGGGAGCTGGATCTCCAGAAACCAGAGGGGGGGGCCCTGCGCAACACCTATTGCAGAAGGGTAATCCGCTCCGAGATAGTTCGGCACAAACCCACCGCGTCTGATCATGATCCGCTTCGCGCTCGCCGATACAGCGCGAGGATTCGTTCCCCACAGGAAAATGCGCTGTACTGCTACTTCCACAGGCTTCTGCCCGATATAGGGTAGCCCATCAAACCTATATAGCGGCATCCCGCCCCTCCTTCTTGCTCAGGCTTCGCTCCCGCACCGCGGGCAGTAGTCTGCGGGTTCCACGTCCTCACCCGTACCGTCATTCTCGTAGCCGTGGCGCAGCCATCGCTCGGGTCCTCGCCAGCCGCACTCCAGGCACTCTACCGGCATCCAGTCTACATGCCGGCCGTGGCCTCCGCCAAGTCTCAGTTGCCACGCCCAGAGGAGACGGGCCAGCAGGAACCTCAACCAATTCATCCCGTGTTCCTCGCAATAAGCACCGGCCTTGCCCATTGCTTCTGAAAGCGCATCCAGTGTAGATCCCTCTGGCCGGTTGAATCCCGGTAAAGCATCGCCATCGGGAGAAAGCCGGCCTCGATCGTAGCGCGCAGGCGGCGCTCTGCCGCCTCGATGCTGTCGTGCGGGTAGCCGATGAGTACATAGGCCCGGAGCACATGACTGGCCGTGGTGAAGCCTGCCTCCCGCAGCGTCTCGCCCGCTTCGCGTAAGGGTTCCAGATCCTCCGGTGTATCGTAGGCGAAGAAAAGCTGTTTCGGCCGCAATTCCCGCAAGGCCTCGGCATAAGAAAATTGAAGTAACGCCGCTTCCAGGCCCCCTGTAAACTCTCCTCGCCGTCTTTGCCGCGATATCATGGCGAACACGGCGCGAATATGCTTCTCGGAGCAGGCCAACAGATTGTCGTCGAGCACATTCCAACCGTCGCGGATCGGCAACTCGCGAATTGGCCCCTCTCGCCGCCAAACCCCGCAGAACCAGCAGCGGTTCGGACAGCCTCGCGAAGTGATGGTGTAACCCTCACGCAGGTAGTGGCCCGGCACGAACTCCCCGCCCGACATCCCGGTTGCGGGGCCTCCCAGTTTCACGGGGGCCACCTTTTCCCACGCCTTCGCCAGCCGCTCGGCTGCCGGGAGATCCCAGGAGAACGTCACCGAGACATGAACCTCATCGGCCTCCGCGAATAGATCGGGGGGGCCAATATAGGCCAGCGGATCAGTTGGTGTTGCCCGGGTACGGCGAGGGAAAACGCGGATTAATCTCACTCTATCTCCCCGATCGCGAACCCCTGCCACTTCCCGGTGTAGAGCCCGTCCAGCCGCGGCAGCGGGTTGTAGACGAGCTGGTGGGCGGCGTCCTGCAGAGTGTAGTGGAAGCCGCGGGGCCGTAGGATCTGCGCCACGATGAAACTCCAGAAGCGCCGGCCCGGCAGCGCCCAGCTGTACCACCCATCCTGATCCCGCACCTGCCATCCGTGGACCTGCGGAGCAATCCACTGACAAGCCCGCTCCAGCACCTTCCCAGGGTCCCACAGGTAGCAGTCGAAGGTCTGGCCGAAGGGGTACTGGTCCATCGGGCCATGATCCACAATATGGTGCGGGCGATTGTCCCAGTCCCACCATTTGATCGACCGGCACTCCTCCAGGATCGTCAGGATCTTCGCGGCCGAAAACGCAACCTGGTAGACCAGCTGCGGGATCGCCAGAAGACTCATGAAGTAGCAACCGAACCGCGGCAGGCCGCTGTCAACTGGAAGTTCCTCTTGCTCCAACGGTTTCATCCTTTTGATCTCCCTCCTGATTCTGATGCCCTCATCCAAATTGGGCAGTCTGGGTAAAGTCGACTGTGGCCAGCGTCTGTGAAACCTTCCCGCTCAGGATCGCTGCCGCCTTCGCCCTCCGCGCCAAGTCCCGATTGATCCTCTGCGCGTCCTTCAACTGCTCCTCCAGGCCGGCGATGTAGGCGTCCCGCTCCCGGATCTCGCTGCGGGCCTCCTCCTTGTAGCGGCTCATAAAGTCCGAATCCCAGCGCTTCTTGGCCGCCTTGTGCGTGATCAGGACCAGCGCCAGGCTGTAGAGTCCGCCGGCGACGAATGCGATGATCAGTGGCAGCAGGTCGAGTAGCTCTTTTCCCAGGTTTCGCCATGACCACGGGTCCACGTTCACGCGATTCTCCCGCCGGCGCGGCCGGAGGAGATCCCGAAGGGCGTCACTCCCTCCGCCCGCATCCAGCGCGGGTTGCCGAAACTGCCGCGCGGCGACCAGTGACTGCGCATATAAGAGCGCCGCCTGTTGTCGAAGTGTTTCCGCCGCGGCGTGCCCCGCTCCTTGGTGCGATCCGCGTAACGCCGCATCATGAGCTCCGCCACCCGCGCCCGGGCAGCCTCCGCCTCGGGCCGCGCGGGCCGGCCCTGCAGGTCCTCGTCGCACCGCGGCCGGTGCCGGCTAAGCCGATGAAACAGACTTCTAACTAATTTCACGAGCCACCGCATTCCATTTTCCTTTCGCGGATTCCCGTTTCGCCGGCGGTGCCGCGCCAGGCACGGGACGCATCATCACAGGTTTCTTCAAGTCCTCAAGCATCCGCCGATACAGATGCCAGACGATCTTGCCCAGCAGGCGCCGGCGCTCCAAGAGCACCTCCAGAATGTTCAGCCGCGAGAACTTCGCACGCATCCAAGCTTCCTGTTTGCCGACCAGATCTTCAAGCTGCGTCTTGGATAGCTTGAGATTCTTGCGGACGAACTTGCTGACCATGGCCCGCTGCGTGATCATGGCGCCGCCGGCATACTCGTAATCCTGGCCGATCCTTTTCTTGGCCTCAAGAATCCAGTCCTTTTTCATGTTTCCTATCGCCTCCTCCTCACTGCTTCGATGACAGCACACACCACCCAGGCGAAGCACAGGAGCACAGAGACGTAACCGAGGATGCCCAGGAGGTCGGTCATTCTCCCCTCCGGGGAATCCTCGATTCGAGCGCGAGGGTGAGAATCTTCATCGCGTTCTCCACCGGGATTGAAAGCCAAGCGGTTTTCCCTTCCGGGGGCGGCCCGGGATGATGGCGATATTTCTGTTCGACCTCGGAGAGAATCGAAATGGCTTCCCATCGAGTCATACGCCCTCCCCTTCCTGCGGCTTCTCCCCGGCCCTTGCGGCGGGGGACAGCCTCAGCCCCCGTCGCGCCAGTATCCGTATCGCTTTCAGCTTCAGCGTCAACCATGCCATGTGATCTTCCGTCAGCACGTGACCCCGTTTGTCACTGGCAATCCACAGGATTTCCTTTAGCGTCTCTTGCGCTGTTTTCACAGCGGGCAACTTGCCTATTTTATCACCCACGGCTCGCCTCCCGGCCCCGGGGCGCGGCAGGGGACATCACCTGTATTTCGATACGGTTCAAAATCCGTCGCCAACTCAAGGAGGGATTCTCGGCACAGGCATCGTCCATCGCCTGTTCAATCATTTCGCGCAGTTCTTCGGGAACATGGACTGCACATTCTCCCAACAGGCCAAGAGTTCCCAAATAATGCATATGTGTGGTCAATCCTTTCGGCAGAGGTTGCTCCCCGCCCTCCCCCGGCTCCCCGGCGAGCGCATTGTCGGCGCGGGCGAAAGCATCTGTCATCTTTTGCGCGGTGTCATTGCGCATCCTGTATCCAGTAGTGACGGCTGTTTCAGCCAAGTCTCTATCTGCGCACGTCAGCGCATCCCGCAGCTTCCGCACCATCGCCTCCAGCTCGACAGATCGAGCCATCAGCCACGCGAGTAAATCCCCGAGATCAGGTAGCACATCCTGCTTGCCCATCGCCTCTTGCCACATGCGGGTCGCCTCGGCCATGCGGGTCTGCTGCAGGTCGAATAGCGCCTCCAGCTCGGCGATACGAACCCCAGCCTCCAGCGACTCTGTTTCGAGCTGGACGATTAGCCAGCACTTGTCACCGTCCGCGCCCTGCTCCCTAACCAGGGATTTGATAAGGTGCAGCCGCTTCGTACCCTCGGCGTTCATTGCTTTTCCACATCCATCCGAGCGTTCGGATGCTCGGGTGGCGTCGACATGATCTCGCCCACCGGCACAAAGGTGCAGGCTGACATTTCTTCCAGCTCGCGGTCGAACTCTGCCTGCTTCTCATCTTCGTGGACGGCCAGCCGGTGCACGAACACGTGGCAGGGCACGCCGCCTTCCGTGACTCCAGCCCAGAGCCTAGCCGGCACTCCGGCTAACATAGTGATCTTGTCCGTGGACTCCATCGTGATCTTCATCTTTTCTCGCCTCCTACTTCTGACAAACGCTTGTCTTTTGCCAGACGCCTTTGCAGATCCTCAAGGACGTTAAGGTTTTCTTTCCTCTCGGCTTCGCTCAAGGGTTGAGGCTGCGCGACCTGCGGCGCCGCCTGCCGGGCCGCGGCGGGTTTGTATCCGGGCGTACCGCCTCGCTCTTGGGTGCGGCTAAACCAATTGGTGAGGAAGCGGCGGTAGTTGCTCTTGCGTTTGCTCGGGTTAGAGCGCATCCACTCCGCGGCCTTCTTGATCTCGCCGGCGATGTTGACTGCCGGGTAGGTGTCCGCCCAGCGCTGCAGGTCCTCATAGGGAATGCCGATGAAACCATCTTCCAGGGTGAAGGAAAACTTAGGCATCGCCTTACATTGAATTAGATTAGATTCAATAAGATAAGATGCGGGACTGTCGGCGACTGTCGGCGACTGTCTGTCCTCAGTCGCTTCTTCTTTCTCGCCGCGCATATATTCGGCCAGTTCTTGAGGTACTTCGGCAAGCTGCTGTTTGATTCCAGTTTGCACGTTGGGGCTTCTGGATTGATGTTTGAGCCAGTTGTGCATCGCAATCCATCCGTCTCGATAGAGGCAACGGCCATCTTTCTCGAAGCGTCCCAGAATCATGCGCACCATGTCCTGCTCGAAGCCGGTGTCAAAAGAGATGCGCTTGATGCTGATTTGATAGACGCCGCAGATTTCCGTTACCGGATTGGTCAGAAAGTATAAGAAGAGAAGTTTTTCCGATGGGTCCAACTTCATGATGTAGGGGTCATCCCAGAAGCATGTTGAGACGATACGGTGCTTGCTCATAAATTTTCAAAATGGACGATCATCATCCCATTCCCATTCGTCTTTTGTGGCTGGTTGTTTTTCCACTTGTAGTGCTTCGCCTTGCATTTTGAGTTTCTCTCGTAGATCTGTATTCTTGAACATGATGCACAACCACATTCCATTTCCTTCGGCCATCAAGTAGAAGTGCCATGTTGCTTCCGAATAGAGACCCCAACCCGCCTCGTGCGTGTTGCTATTCTTCTCATATTCCCAGAAGATCCGGGAGAATGTACTTCGCACGGCTTTGATCGAGATTGTTGCGTTCTTGCTTCCATTGTCCGTGAGAATATCGATATCCTTTTGTTTTTGAAGCATTTCGCATATCGACTCTGAACCGACCTGCATAAAAACGCTATCTGAATTTCTGGTTCTCAGATAAGGCCGAACGACCTGCTCATATACAGTCTTCTCAAGTTCCGCATCTTCTCTGAACCCGCCGTTGATAAGTTCGATTGGTTGGAGTTCGCGCAAACGTATCTGTTTGTTGGCGATATCGGGCACCGGGACTAGAAGCCCATAGGTTTCATATAATAACTGTTGCCCCGAGAAGGTCTGTCCTTTGCCCCGCGGATAGACATTCGCATCCCTCAGAGCAAATACCCAGTTCGGGATGGTCATGTTTTCCCTGCCAAACTTTGAATGTCTTTCGGCCAGAAGTCCCAATGTGCCGGGATCTCCTCCTTCAGGCCAGGGAAAAGGATTATCCTTTTTTGCTCTGGGTAAAGTTGCTCAAGAATGCCCCGAAACTCGATCGGCTTCTGCGAATGTGTTTTGTTTTTCGGAATGACTTGGACTGAGTCGACGCTGTTTGCTAGTTTCGTGTCCCGTGGGCGGCTGCTTCCCCTGCCAGCGATAAGTAGAATTTCATGGTTTGCAGAACAATACCATCCGAGATTGTGTCCGACTTTGTCCCATACCATCGAAGTGAGATACTTGAAGCCCCACGCCTCAATGACGGGGAAAGCCCAATTCAGCCGGGCCGTTGTGGCCCATAGATAGAGTACACAATTCCCTTCGGCTATCTCCTGTATTTGGTCCCCAAGCCAGCAAAGTTCTTGCTTGTTGAGTACGGGATAGTGTTTGTCGACAGGCTTTGTTGATTCGGGCGTATCATATTCCCAGGGGGGATCGGCATAGATGAGACCGTATTTCTTGTCAGGGAGCGTCGGCGGCTGGAACTTGCGTTTCTTTGGCGCCGGAAGTTCTTTTTTCTTAATATAGTCCCAGGACAATTGTCGCTGATCCGGCGACAATTCGGGATATTTTTGATAGAACTGAACACAACGGAAGATCTCTGACCGGCTGATTTGTAGATCTTCTCCAAGTTGGTCAACAAAATAATCCCCATAGGTCGCCTCGGCCTTTTCCCGGGCCTCCGCTATGCGTTTGCCGAGATAGTGCTTGGCCTCCACGATCTTGATATTGGTGTGCAACTTGATGTCTTCGAGAAGTTTCTTATACCAGCCCTGATCTACTAGTTCTGTTGGTGTCATCATTCAGTTTCGCTCACGCCATTCCGCCTCTCGCACCTTCGCTATCTCCCGATCCGCCAACATCTTGAGGAAGTCCATCATGTCCCCGCCTTTCTCGCAGCCGAAGCAGTAGAATATGCCTTCCTGCGAATCGACCATAAAGGACGGCGTCTTTTCGGCGTGGAAGGGACACAAGCCCCACCAGCGGCCTGTCTTGAATTCCAGTTTGATATGCGTCTGGACGAGTGTTAAAAATGCATGGCCCATCAAGGACCTATGGATCTTTTCATTCTTCGACATCTGTGAACTCCTTAGAACCCTCGTCCTGAGTACTAGCAGGTACCCTTCCTGCAACCATACCCTCAAGCCTTATGATTCTATCCTCCAGGGCTTTCAGGTCCGTTTTAGGGCCGTTTTTTTGCGTCTTGAGATAGCGACGCATGTGCTGCCGGAGAGTCTCGCAGACCAATTTGGAGAATGTCCTATTATCCAGTTGCGCGTATTCCTCTGCCTCTGCCAGCAACTCTTCCGGGATCGTGAAGCGTCTACGGACGTTCTTCATCTTGCCCTCCCATAGGCAAAGAGCCCCGGGCGTGGGAGCACCCGGGGCAGGAGAATAAGAGGAGAAATGGGAACCTTCTTACTTTCATTTTCTCATACTCCCATGCCTGAAGTCAAATCGATTTCTGCCTTTCCACTCCCGACGCCCATTTCTCGACGGCCACAATTTTCACCCGCAGGCCGCAGCCGTCTCTAAGGTTCGCCCGGGCCCATTTCCTCGCATCGGTGGCGGTGTGCGCATCCACCTCGATCGAGCCTTCGGATCGTTTAGTCTTCCACAAGCAGACGTAGAGCATGGATCAGCCTTTCTTATTCGGGAGCTGAAACTCACAAGGTTTCGCCATTTGCTGATGATCGATCCAGGTTTTTCCCGAATCTTCCATTTCCGCTTCGTCTGCCGCGTTACGAGGCAGCCTTTTACACTTCATGCACTGCCGGCGATTCTTTTCTGCGCCCATGCAAGCGATCATCATTCATCCTCCCTTTCAGAATTCGGGTGGCAGCGCGAAGTTGCCGTCCTTGTCGTATGCCGGCACCGCCGGCTGTTCCTCCAACGGTTCGGTCTTCGCCGGCGGCTCGTCGAAAAGAGTCTGCTGCTTCGGGGGTTCCGCGGGTTGCCTCCCCTCGACTTTCTTCTCCAGGGCCTTGAGCCGGGCAAGCATTCGCTCCTTGTTCTCGTCCTGTTGCGGCGTTTCCGCGGGCGCCGGCAGCTGCATGACGTCCCCGCCAAAAACCCGCTTCACCATTTCGGCCTGAACAGCGGCCACAGCTTCCGTAGTCGGCGCCGAAGGTTCCGCGGCCGGTTGCACCGCGCCCTGGCCAGCATCAGGTGCAGCAAGCGGCTTCTTACCAGAGCGCTCTCGAGCTCGGTCGACCTTCGGCCGGAGATGCGGATAGAGCGTGAGCAGATCCTCCCAACCATTTGCGTGCTGGGTGCAGAGATGGCATTTCGTGCAAAGCATAAGCCAGTCCCAATCAGGGTGTGCCCCGCCAGCTCCCACGCTGACGATGTGGGCCAGTTGCCCGCCATGCTGCAGATCTCCGCTCCCGTCGGTAGTGAGCAGATACCCGCCGCAAGCTTCACAGCAGGGATGTTTTTCCTTGTAGTCCTCGGGTCCATAGTACGTTCCCTCCAGGGGATCTTTCTCTTGCGCGAAGCGCCACTCGGTGAAGAGAATCCAGATGTCGCGGATCTCCACCGCAGGCACATGCGTCTGGCATTCGATCACGATCGCCTGGATGAAGTTGGCAAACTCCACGGTCGTCAACGCGTTGCTCGATCGCGATACGAAGATGCCCTTGTACTCGTCCCTCGGCAGGACCACCAATTCTTTCACGGCGTAGTACACGATTTCTTTGCTGACATGATCCGCCTGGCCCAGGCGCGTTGCGAGCTCCCAGGCGAGATTGTTGGCGTTCAGGCTGCGACGTTTGTACCAACGCTGGATTTCCATGTCGAAGTAGAGCTCGTACTCTGAATCGCGAGTCTTCCGTTCCTTCGCGTAGCGGTGCTGTTCGCGCAGGAAAGTACCCAACTCGTCGACCAGTTCCTGCGCTTCCAGCATCAGAGTGCCGGAAAGGCCGCTCGGGATCTGTTTAACCTTGAGGCGAAGCTTTTCCATTCAGACCAACTCCAGTTGCAGCTGCGAGCGAAACTCCGCCAGGACCCTGTGCACGCCAAAGCGTTCTTCCTGTGATTGCAGAGCCCCCTGGAGGCCCTTGCCGTGGTTGGCGCCTCCGCAACAGCAGACGCACTTATCGCCGTGCGCGTTGTAGCAGGCAGCGGTACAGCGGCGCTCGCCGTGGTTGTCGCCCTGGCTCATGATGGTCATATTCGCCCTGACTTAATCTTGGCTTTTCTTCTTCGTTCACTCAATTTGTGGCAGACTCTACAATATCGAGAACCATCTTTCGTGATATGTGTATTTTCCTTGTCCCATGGGTGCCCATTTAAACAATGCATTCTACGAGCAGCCTGTGCCGCTGGGGATTCACCACGAAGAATATTTTCCCGACAGGTTACTACCTCAAGATGTTCTGGATTCACACAGGATCGATTTCGACAAAGGTGATCAAGTTCAAATCCTGACGGAATCGAACTTATGTAGTGCTCATAGGATAATCGGTGCGCTTGAATTACATGATCGCCAACCTTAATTCTGCCATAGCCTTTGGTAGTACAAGCCAGCCAAACCCAGCATCCATTTTTTGCTATTTCGATCTTATTCAAGAAACGACGAAAGATAGCCGCATTCATTTCTGACGCCTTCTCCAATGATAAAGAGTCATAATTTTATACCAGGCCAAACTGAACTCCTCCCGCTGCTCCGGCTTAAGTACCACGGCCTTGTAGCCGTCCGGCCGCAGGTACAGCAGGAGCAGCTGCGGCGGTTTGGCGTGGGTGGCGCCGTAGCCGGCGAGTTGCAATTTGTCCGCCAGCGTCGGCGCGCCCGTCTTCAACTCGACCACCATGAGCTGGCGCCCCCAGGTGGCCTCCCGGTCTTCAATTCCCGCCCACAATCGGGCCTTGTGGACGATGCACTCGATCCTGCGGATGCCCAGCCCCAACTCCGCCCTGGCGCGCTCGTAGCTGAGTACGTAGGCGCGGATCTCCTCCGAGAGGCTGGTCCAGTCCAGGCGTTGCTGATCCAGCAGGGCGGTCGCGCGGTGCACGTCCTCGCCGCGCTTCCGGGCCTCCTCGTTGAAAAAACGGTCATCGATCCAGCCGCCGGCCTTGAGGATGTGCGTAACGGAAGGTACTGTCTCCCCGTTGATGGAGAAACGGTGTGTATCAGCTTCGAACTGGATCATTTCCCGATCTTCATGAAGTTGTCGTTGTAGAACTCGATGCCCACCACGGGGACCTTGCCGTTGGTCGCCTTCGCGAACTTGTTCACCGCGCTCTCATTGAGCATGATGAAATCTGGCGGGGCCTTCTCGGCGAGAACGGCCTTGATCAGCGCCGGCATGTCTACAACCTTGCCTTTCCAGTTGTCAACGTAGCTGGTACCGGCCACATGGGCGCGATTCTCCCGCGGCGCGGGCAAGGTCGTCTCGATCTTCTCGACTTTGGCCTCGTCTCCATTTTTACGGGCCTCCGCGAGAACTTCCTCACGCTTCTTGGCAGCGGCGGCCTCTTGGTCCCGGCGCTTCTTTTCTTCCGCCCTTTCCCAGGCCTGCATCTTGGATTTACCGATTCCCTCTCCTTCTTCGAAGGGTTTCAGGTACTCCCGAATGCGATTGATCACCGCCTGAGCCCTCTTCCGAATGCCTAGCTTCTGGGGCGTTCCGTCGACGTACTCTACGGCGGCCTTGTAGTGCGCCTTACCCGTACGGATCATGGTCAGCATTTCGTTGAAACTATCTTGGCTGGTGATTTTGAGAGCTTCTATCTGTTCCTTAAATCTGGAACCGATCTCCATGATCTCCTTTTCGTCCTGATAGCGAACTAAGTCAGTGGCGGTTTCCGTGCTCATTGCTTGGCTCCTTTCTTGAGACTTATCTGTTTATTCAAGCTTTGCTGCAGGCCGCGCAAACTCTTCTCGTCTTTCTTCTGCACGTACTGCTGGACCTGCTTGCGATACATGGCGGCCGTGGTTTCCGGAAGCCAGCGCATTTGAGCGAGCAACTTCTCCACTTCCTTGATCCCGGGATTCTCCGGCAGGGCGCCCGGGGAGACGTTGCGTTCAGTTGCCGCGGGTTTCGCCTTTCCCCCGTTGGGCGTGGGCAGTCCGGCGCTCTGCGCGTCGTCGTCGGTGTCCGTGGCTACGATGCCCCAGAGGTTGCAGAAGGCTTGGCGCTTGCTGAAGGTCTGCGCGGAGGCCACGCTCTGGGGAGCAGTCATGTAGTCGCTCGCCATGATGGGGACGGTCATTCTGGAGCTTTTTGAATGCCCGCCCACGTGGTAGCCATGAACGATCGCGGTAAACGCATTCTCCTTCTGCTCGCCTTCGATCATGTAAGAGAAGCCGCAGTCGGCCAGGGGTTGATGCACCAAGCCGATGATCACGTCGAGAGGCGCATAGCGGTAGCGGACCCCGCCGCCCTTTTCCGGCTTGTTGTAGACGATCTTGGTCTTTGGAATGACCGGGCAGATCCGCTGGAAGCGGGCCAGCGCCTGCATGTACTCCTTCTTGGCGTGCTCCTCTTCCAGCTCCCGCCGCATCTGCAGCAGACGCTCCAGGGTGTTGATGTCGCCCTTAGTGATGGCCTTGCCGAGCAGTTCCTGCGGGCTCAGCGCGAGGAAGCCCTTGTGCACAGGCCGCGGCGCCAGGTGTCGAGACAGAGATTTGCCTTTTGCATGGCCACTTTTTCGTCCGGCTCCGCGACGGTGAGCAGCAACAACCGCCACCTGCTTTCCGGGCTGGACAGACTTCTTACCTGATTGAGTCTTTTTCCCCATACCTCTCTCTCCTTCGTTTTCTTTTCGTCCATGGCCATGCCTCAGTCCGAATTGGATTCGGAAACGAAAGAAGCCGGCCCCTCTAAGGTGACGTCTTCTTTGGGAAGCCAACCCGTGCCGTTACAGACAGGGCACGACTCTTCGTACTCGCTACCCTGGTTGTCGGGACCGCACATTACCACGCCGGAGCCCCCGCACACGCCGCAGCGACGCCGGCGTTCCCGCAGTCCGATACTGAGAACCTGTTGCAGTTTTATCCCCATCTTCTCCTCCTTCCCTCCGGATCAACCGAACAGAAATTGAGATTCATAATCATCATCTTTTTGCCATGGCCACTTTCCTGGCGGGATGAGACAATTCATCAACTGCTTCCTTGTGGTTTCAGGCAGACCGAGATTATTTGCTGATTTTGCTAAGACCATCCTGCTTTGCATGAAAACTTTTCGAGCTTTTTGTAGTGAAGCGCTTGCAGGTGCAGACAATCCTTCGGCCTGTGATAATTCATCAAGTCTTAGGGCGGCATTCAAAATATCACGGCATTTATTGGCGAATGTTCTGACGATTTCAGCATGCGCGACATCATCTTTTCTGTGTAAGATTATTGAAACGCCAGGAACGCCTGGCATAAATTGAAGAGCAATATGATGATGTCTCCACCATCGGTTGAGCGAATCTTTATCGCGGTTTCTTTTTTCTCTATGACCAGCCCATTCCGGGCTTCCTATTTCTGCGGAGGGGATACCACGCAATTCGTTATAATCCCTCCAGGGGATTTCGATGCTTTCTACACCATTCTTCCCAAACATCTTCAGGAAGTATTCAGTGATTTGTTCTTGCGGGGAATCCTTTTTAAGCAGGGATTTGTCCATTTCACTTTCTCCCGTCAGCGATCCGCGCAGGCACAAGCACCTGGAGTCTCTTTATTGAGTTCAAGAGATTCATCATTCCCTGGGTTAGCCGTGCGCGGGCGAGTCCCTGTAATTCGGTATTTTTGCCGATCTTCTCGGCGCGGCTCAGAAGGTCAGAGATTTCAGCCGATGCGATGGCAATCGCCTTTTCGGTGCTGGTGAGAGTCTTCTGGAAAGCTTCAAGCTCTTTATCTCCCTTCGCCGCATCGCGCAAAACACGAAGATCGCGGCGGAGTTCTTTGATAGCATTTTCGTTTTTTGCGCCGGATTCTTGTTGTTCCTTTTGGGCGGCTTCGAGAGCAATGACTCTTTTTTTGATTTCGAGTTTGAGATTTTCGATTGTCTTTCCAGTAATGAGGCGTTCTTTTTCCAGTTCCTTGACCTTGGCGATGAGTTGCCCGTCCGTGGGCCGTTCCTCTTGCTTGTAGAACCATGCCCTGAGTTCCTTCTGCTGTTCCTCGCTCAAGGAGTTGTAGATGTCGGCGGCGGAAATGAAGGTGCCTTTCTTTTTCAGGGTTTCGGCAATAGCGCCTATACTACGAGGGTCTTGTCCTGGGTCAGACCGTCCTACCCCGTCATACCCTGCCCGCAGGATACCGATGTACTCAAACAGGGTGATCGGGTCCAGTTCCCGGCGCATGACGTTGGCCGAGATCATCTTGCGGATTTCATCCTCTGGATCGGTGGATTTGCAGAGAATGCAGGGCACGGTTTCGATGCCGAGTTCGCGGGCCGCTTTGAGTCTTTGGTTGCCACTGACAACCTCCATGCTGTCTTGGTTGACAACTAGAGCCTCGATGATCCCGATGTTCTCGATGTTGGCTTTGAACTCTTTCCAGAAACTTTTTGATACGCTCTCGATGTCAGAAAAGTACTTACGATTTTGCGGATGCTCTCGAAGTTGAGACACGGGAATCTGCTTGTAAATCATGTTTCTCTCCTCCTCTTGGATTCAGTTCTCTATCCGACTTCCAGATCCAACCGCTGTCCCAAACCTGTTGATAGGACCAGCGATCATTACCGCCCTGTTTCGAGGGTTCGCCATGCGGAAGTAGCCAGGGTTTGTTGTAGAAGACGGAAACAATCATGCCCTTGAGCTCGGCTAGTTCGGCGCGGCTATACCAGAGTTTCCCAGGGAGCATTTTCTGGCGCAGATCTTCGATCTGCTGGGCCAGGTTGCGCACCAATCCACAGATTTCTTGAACTTCGGGTAGCTGGATCGACTGTTCCATGTCAAGCAGAGACAGAGGCAATAGTCTGTCGCTTTTTTCCGGCGCGCACCGGAACCAGAATCAACCGATCTTCGCTATCCCGGTAGATGTCGATCTTGTCACCCGGTTTGAGACCGGTGTCATCGGTCCACACCTTGGGAAGACCGATCACCGTTCCTCTTTTCCCTTCCTGCCGGATCGAATAGCACTTGATCTTTACGCCAACCATTTTATATCCAGCCTCCTACCATCATTCTAATGGGTTTGAGCTGGCTTGTCAAGCAGTATTGGAAAATAATGATGGATGAAATACGGGAAGGGATTATACTTTAGTAGATGAAGAGGATAGAGGTGAAGTTGCCGGAGGAAATCCACGAGACTTTCAAGAAGTACTGCGCTTCCCAAGAGCGTTCTATGCATGGTCAAATCGTTTGGATGGTTAAGAAGACCTTGGGCCTTTGTAAGGAGGAGGCACGGCGAAGCGATAGTCAGATGGCGGTTGGCCGCATACAAGAGGATTCTATAAGAACCCCTAGTGAGAAGGCCAAAAAAGGGGCATCAGATTAAAGAACAGAGATGTTATCGATGCAGAATCATCAATCTGAAGAAGTGGAAAAAGCAACACTTCAGAAAATAAGAAGGCAGATCATGAAAGAAGAACGCAAATGGTGGGCGACACCGATGATTCTATCAGGGGGTTTTGTCTTTGGGCCGGTGCTGGGCGACATACTGGGTTCTTTATTGTATCCAACCAGAGAGCACTTGCTGATATCGCGGGGAGGCTTGGTCGTTGTGAGCGCGGCATTGGTCATGATATGGATTATCGCTACTGCCGCTCTGGCGATTCGCAAACTAAAACATAAATCGTAGTGTGTGCCAGGATTGTGCCACGGGCGTTATGAATTGGCGTGAAAGGCAAGAAGAACGGATTTCGCCAACTCTCTATGAATCCAGCAAATAGAAGTGGTAGCGAATCCACAGTAACCCGCGACTTTGCCTTCCAAGCTGGAGATGTGGGTTCAATTCCCATCGGTCGCTGATATAAATGCTTTGAGTGAAAAGATTTAAGAGAACGGGAAAAAACGACATTCAGAAAATCCTTTCAACTATGAAACAATTTGTGAAAGATTTTTTGTGAGACGACCCTACTTGCTCAGCAAACGCGGCAAGGTTTGGTACTTCCGCCTAGCCGGGCAGATCACCTTCCACTCCACCGGTCAGACCGCCGAATCCAAGGCCCACAACTACGCCCTAGCCGCCGTGCAGCAAAAGGAGCGCCGGCAATTCCCCGCGATCAACCTGGAGTACTACGCTCGGGACTTTTTCGTCTGGGATCGCTGCCAGTGGATCCATCGACAGCACGCCAAGGGCCACTCCTTTTCGCGTACGGTGGCCGCCGACCGCCGCGCCCACCTGGACAACCATCTCTTCCCGCGGTTCGGCAAGATCCTCTTGAGCGCCTTCAACGCCGTGGACGTCGAGACCTGGTTGAGTTCGCTTGAACTCTCCAACCAGACCCGCATGCACATCCTCAACAGCCTGCGCATCATCATGAGGGAGGCCAAGCGCGAGGGCCTGCTCGAAACCAATCCCCTGGCCGAGGTCGAAACCTTCAGCGTGCAGCACCAACGCCGCGGCGTACTCACCGAGGAGGAGCTGGAGAGACTCTTCCCGGAGGACCGCAAGAAGTTCCGCAGGGTCTGGCCGATCGCCTACCACGGCGTCATGTACGCGCTCATGGTCTCCTCCGGCGCCCGCTCCGGCGAGATCCGGGCCCTGCCCTGGAAGGCGGTGCTCTGGAAGCACTCCGGCATCTTGATCCTGCGCGCCGTGACCGCCGATGGTGTCATCGATCTGCCCAAGGGCTCCGCCAGGTCCCGAGACTTCAGCCGGCAGCGGGCCGTGATCATCCCCCAGCGCAGTTTGGAGCTGCTTTCCTGGTGGCGCAAGCTGACCCGCTTCCCCGGGGACGAGGATCTGGTCTTTGCCGGCGCCCGCGGGTTGCCGCTGAGCAAGCGCACTGTCTCGAACTCGCTGCAGGCGGGTCTGCGCAACGTCGGCATCGAAGCCGGCGGTCGCGTGCTGGTCGCCCACAGCCTTCGCCACACCTACAATACCCGCATGAAGGAGCTTCTTACCGGCGAACTCTATGAGGAGTTCTCTGGCCAGAGCCTCCTGCGGGAGTTCACCGGCCACCATTCGCAGAAAATGACGGACTGGTACGACAATCCCCAGTGGACCCAGCGCCTGGAATCCTACGCTAAGGCCCGGCCGCAGATCGAGCAGTTTTGGAAAGGAGAGAAACCGAATGGCGGATGAATCCCTCCCCTACCGCTACGCCCTCGCCCCACGGCAAGATCGCCCAAAAATAGAATTGGACTACCTGCGCTCTGACGATCTGGACATGATCGAGAAAGGCATCCGCGAGACAGTCAAAGGCGTGGATTTCTCCAACTTGGTCGTGGCCATAGCCTTTGCCAAGATCGACCGTGAGGCCCTGTATGCGCAGGCCGGCTGCAAGTCTTACCTGGAATACCTGGACAAGGCCGAAGAACGCCTCAACATGAGTCGGCAGACCATGAGCGACTACAAGCGCATCGGCGAGATCTACATCGAGTACAAGAGCCAGCTGCAGCAGGTCGGCTTCCGCGAGGAAGGTAACCTACACAAGTTGCGCTACCTGCCGCGGGCCCTGGAGCGTCACCCCGCGCGCGAGGTCTTCAACCGCCTGGTGCGCGATTCCCTGCGGAAGTTCGTCGCCTACGCAATCCCGGATGCTGACGCCGTCGCCCCGCCGGCCCGGGAGCGCATGCCGCACATCGAAATCACGGCGCGCAAGATCTCGGTCGACGGCAAGAACATCCTGCGTTTCGATCCCGATCTCCGGCCGGAGGTCCGCGAGGAGTTAGCCGGCTACCTGGTGAAGATCTATGAAGTGCGGGCCAGCGGCAACAAGCCCTACATTCTGAACGTGTACGACGAGCTGGAGGCCAGGGCGGTAGAGCGCTTTCTACAGCGCCGGCGCATGCGGAAGTAGAGTCGTCATGTCTTGATGATAAAATTAATTCCGATCTCCGGCCCGTGGGTGTAGGCTCCGGCGCGAACTGGATCGGTTCCGTCGATAGTTGGAGAGCCAACAATGTCATACAGATCATTAGTATTCGTATTCGTTCCTCCAACCTCATAGTTTGGTGAGGTCAAGGTATATTTCCAAGCATACCCCGCGTGTTTGTGGGTTTGGAATGTATCCTCCCGCACCACCCCCAGCGCCGGGCCGGTTTTCGTGCGGGTGCTGATGTCCTGAGCACCAACCCCGGTAGGACTGATACCCTTGAAATTGGGAAGATAGAAATTGCCACCGCCGGGATCTCCACCGAACCCGTGCCCAATCACGGCAAACAGAGCCGCATAGATGGTCTCGGAGATAACTGTGCCGTCGCAGGTCAGCCAACCCGTGGGGGGACTGGCGGTTCCCCACATGGCGATCACGCCAGTCGGAATTACAACAAGACCGTCAGCATAACCTTTCGTAGCAATGTCCGCAGCTACCGAAGGCGCGACTACCTGTGCCCGCCCCGCGGTATCCCGCGTCATGAGCTGGCTGGCCGTGGGCGCGGAAACGGCGCCGTGGGCCGAGGATCCAGCGAGCGCGGCATGGGTGTCCAGCGTGCCCTTGTTCACAATATCCGCGGCCACCGAAGGCGCGACGATCTGCGCCCTGCCGGCAGCATCCCTCGTTATGATCTGGCTGGCCGTGGGCGCGGAAACAGCTCCATGGGCAGAAGACCCGGCCAAGGCAGCATGCGCGCCCAATTGATCCTGCAAATCGTTGATATCTCCTGCCTCGTTGGAATCCGCAATGTACTTGCCCGAAAAGTACAGATCCCCGCTCTGATAGGTGGAGTTGATGATCGTGATTTGGTGGAAAACCTGACGCTCGGGACCCGCCGCCGACACTCGCGCCGACAACTCGTTTGATTTCGTCCCGAGTGTATAGTCGGTGCCTTCGATCAGTAGCGTACCTCCCCATGCCGGCGCGGTACGGATCACTAGGTCTTCCTTCGTCCACCAATCATGCTCCAGCTGGAAAACCCCAGCACCCACGTTGACTAGGTGATAGTCCGTGAAGGGCGTGCCTGTCAGATTGATGTTCATGAGTGCCATGGTCTTACTTTCCTTTGAATCTACGCACTAGATTTTCTGAACCCCTATAACTCCATGATGGATCTTTCCTGCGCATCCTTGCAATCAGATCTAACTCCAGAGCATGAAACGCCGATAGTCGCGGCGGCATCTGAGGTACAAACGGGTCGAGGAGAATGCCATAGCAAGAATCGCCATAAAAGGAATCGCCCAGGATACAGGAAAGAGCCATTCAAATCACTTCCTTCGCGGTTGAGGACCGAAAATCTTTCTCAATCTATCAAATGGAACACCTTGTTTAAGAATCCATCCCGGAACATTTCTTCGAATCGTTCTGTAGAACTCCAGAGTCGGCGAACTCAAACCCGGCTCCCGGGGCGACGGTATTGGGGTATAGACAAGATCGACATTTTGACCTGTCAGCAGGAAGGTGCCGGAAGCCAGGGCAAGCACGTGGCACCAGAGGAATCCGATGTCCTGCCCGGTTTCGACAAACGCGCCGGGGGCCAGCGACAATAAGTAGCCCTTGAGTAAGTTTATCGCCTGCCCGGTGAGCGCAAAACTGCCAGCTCCCACGGGAAGCAGGTGCCCGACAAGTAGCCCGATGGGTTGCCCAGTATGGGTGAACATTCCCGCGCCGATGGGCAGTCGATGTCCGACAAGTAGACCTATCGCCTGCCCGGTTTCGGTGAATAATCCTGCGCCGATAGGAAGGCGAAGTCCGCGTAGAAGCGAAATAGTCTGTCCGGTTAGGGAGAATACCCCGGCGCCGACGGGAAGAAGAAAACCGCGCAGGAGTGAAATTACTTGCCCAGTGAGTGAAAATGCTCCAACCTCACAGGCTAAGATATACGATCCTGGCGCCCCGCCGCGCAGGACCGTAGGATCTGAGAGTTTTACATCGGCTGGGGTTGTTTCTCCAGCGTATAGGAAAATATCGGGCATCCTAGGCCCCCACTAGGATATTGACTGTCGTTCCTGCCACGTCCGGCGCGCCCGCCTTGTAGGCTATAACGTAGTACGCGGTGGACAGGGACGCGCTTCGGAACTCATAACTCCCATCGGCACCCGAGATCAGAACATCGGCCAATGAGTCGTTAACTGTTCGGAAAAGACGGACGGCGCAGGCCGCCAATGGACTTCCCGCACTGTCCTTGGTGATGCCGAAAATACGCAGATAGATGGCCGGCAGTGGTATGCCCCCACGCAGGAGACGCGGACTGCCCAGTTGTCCCGCAGATCTAATACCTTGAGCAGGGTTTTCGCGGAGTCCGAACAGGATGGGTTGCGTCAATTCATCGCCACCACTTCCATGTCGTGGACCTGCATCGTCTCCGCCGTGGAACCGGATCGCAAGAACTGAACACTGATGATGAGCGCTGCCGTGAGATCGCATGCGCCCGATACTGCCGGCACTGAGGCGGGAAGTAGGATCGGTTGCGAGGCGGCGGCAATCAGACCGACGTTAAAGTTGGCCTCCCCGGTGCAGAACAGTGTGCCGGTTGACCCAAGACTGCGGCAGTGGACGAAAATCTGCATCCACCATGACAGGTTCGTCCCCGAAGCCACCAGCGCCACGGGCGTACCCGTCATCAGCACCACGCCGTTCGCGTCCGCGCCCGTCCCGTAGTAGATGTTGAAACTACCGTTACCCGGTGTCAAAACCGTTGTCATTCTGCCGAACAGACGGATGCGGAGTTTCTTGCCAATGCGGCTGAAATATTGACCGCCCAACACCGGAAACGCCGAAGCCGTGTAAAGTGCCTTGGCCGTTAAGCCAAGCGTCACCACGCCCTGGTCCGACGCTATGAACGGTTCTCGTAGATCGTTGTAGAATAGTCCATCTGCCATATTCTTTGCTCCTTATTGCAATGTCAGCACGCCGGTAGTCGGGTCCATGTCGGCCTTGAAAGTCTCGCCGATCCCCAGTGTTACCCCGCCCACCCCATAGTCATGCCATCCGACAGGAAGCCGGGCAGCGCTAGTCCCGGAAGTTTCGTTATAGAGCACAGCGTATCGAAACGTGGGCATAGCCGCAGGAGTTGCCGTCCAGGTAGCCGGGTCATCGAGTACAAGTTTATAGAGGCCGCCGGATTGTGCGGAGGAGGCAATGGCCGCAGAATTGCCACCCTTGGTATAACCATTACCCGCCGCTATCTCCTGGGCGGCAGACACGGCCTGAATGATGCAGACACCTCCGGTCGTGTCGATGTAGGTATCCCCGGCGTTCGGGGCGGTGTTCGTGAGCAATACTTTGAATATGTCACTGCCGAGGTTGTGTTTTTTCTCGGCCACGTCCTCGACGAAACAGTTAAACTTGTTAAACGTAGCCATCACTTACCTCCCCAATGCGAATCCCGCCGCGATGCCGACTGCGGTCGCAAGCAACAGCCAGATCCCGCCGCGCTTCAGTTTCTTATTCGCCTTCTCCAGATCCATCTGCATACCGTCGTACAAAAGCCCGCGCCTTTGCAAGTCCTTCTTCTCCGCTTCTAACCGCTTCCGTTCTGCGGATAAGTTCTGTTTCTCGCTCGCGATTTCGGATCTCTCCAGCGCGGAGGCGGTTTTCGCGCTCTCTAGCTCGATCCTCTCTTGCTGCAAGCGTTCGCTCTCGGCCTCCGAGCTCAAGGTCACGTTCTGAAATGCGTTCCCGATCTCGTCCAAGTAACTCTGTAACTCCGGCCAGTCCGGTGCCGATTCGCTTGAGGTCTCCGCGCAGACCGGAAGCGACAGCGCCAAGGCCAGACAGATCCAGAAAATTGAAACGCGCCCCGACATAAAGTCCTCCTATCAGTGCCAGCATCACGCCAGCCGGCAACAGCCATTTCCTCATCCCGTGATCCCCTGCAGGCCGTTGCTCTTGGCCTCGCTTTTGGCCTTCAAGGTCTCACTCCAGCGTTTGAAGTGACTACCGCCGGCGGCCACACTGAACACCGCGAACCAGGGCCCGAGCAGAAACTTCGCCACTTCCATGTAGCGCTTAAGGTCTGCCTGGGCGAAGTAATAGGCGCGAATGCCTTCCGCAGCCATCCAGATGAACACTAGCAGCGCCACCACGCGCAGCACCTTGATCCCGACTTTCATATCTTTCATATTTCTGTCCTCTCCAGCAATGGCCTTTCCCCGAAGTCCCCCGTCTTTTAGTCTGTGACGGTCAGGGTCGAAGTCACGCGCAGGGTGTCGCCAGTTTCAACGTTTCGCGCGCCACCGGTGAAAGCTCCGACACCGTAGAGAATGCCATCAGTGGCTTCCTTCACAGCATCGTCGGTAAGGAAGCAACCGGCGATACTCCCATCCCCGGTGATGGTGAAGATTGCTCTCTGGTCGCTGTTGTCCACCGCGCCGCCGGCGATCTCGCCGGGAGTAAAGTCCTGGCGAGCCTGTTCCTCATACAGGACGTTTTCGACCCACCCCACATGTGAAGCCATGACATCTGCAGCTGAGTAGGCGGGATCCTCCGCCCCATCCACCAGACCCACGAACCAGGCCGGCTCCGCAATCCCGGTCTTGAAGGTCGCGTCCAGCAGGGTATTGAGTCCTTCGGTGGTCACCAGGTTCTCGAAGTCCTCGGCCCATTTGAGCCTGCCGTCTTTGTCTCGCAGTTCCACATGATGGTGGGTATGCGCCTTCGCCTCGAATTGGCGGTACTTGTATCCATCGATGGACCCATCTACCGCCATCGATCCCTTCGCTGAGATCTCCCCTACAACACCGCCGCCCGTGCGAATGGCCTCATTGGCCATTCCCGCATTTGCCGCCAGATCGACGGACTCCGGGCCGCTTACCGATGCGAAAGATTCCATGCCCATTTAATTCTCCTCTCATCCCGCAGGATGATGAAAGCATAATTGGTGCTAGGCACCAATTTTTTACCTAAGCCGCATCAGAAATACAATCCATACCGGAACCTGTGCCATCAAGCCAACCAGGACGGGCACCCATCGACGCCATCGCAGATTCGATGGACAGGTTTCAGCGCGAGTGTTCAGAAAGGTCTGGAATGCCCCCTGCAACGTGCTGAACCGTTCAGAGAAGCCATCCTCAAAGAACATGGTGAAAAGCTTTGCCACCTTGTCTGTCGTATCCCGAAGTCGTACGAACATCGCCTCGTGCTCGTTCAACTTGCCGATGATGAGACTATTGTGTTCTTCATTCCCTTTGACTTCGATGACCAACTTGTGAAACTCTTCCGCCCAACCATCGCTAAAGGCCTGCACTTTTTCCATGACCGCGGTCTGATTTTCCATGACCACGGTTTGCACCCGGCTGGAGATTATGTCGACTAGCTCCTGTTTGGTGATAGACATTCTATTTCCTCCGGTACGGCCAGACTCGGGTCTCTTCCATCAGATTATCTCCGGCCACCCAGCAACTCCCAGGGATCGCCGGTCTCGATCAGGTGGATGATCCGCCCCGCGGCCACGCCGGGAAGCCCCAGCATCTTCATCAGCTCCGGCACCACTGATAGGAAGCCGTCCGCCCAGTCCTGAAGGTCTCCACCTTTCTCCAGGTGTTTGCCAACCGCCAGGGCCGCTCGGGCGACTCCGGGAATGAGATTCACGCCACGGCCGCTCCACCAGTAGCCCTGAAGGCCGGTCAGCACATCGTTGCCAACCAGCGGGATCCCGGAAATGAATTGCCCTACCAGGTCCAAGGCCCATTCCTTCGGATCCTCCGGTAGCCGTTTCCGTCCAATCAGCCCAATGCCCAACCCCGTCAAGGAAAGGGCCAGAGCGTCAGCCAGCGCATGCAGGATCTTGCCCTGCCGAATATCCATCGGAATGTCCGCGGTGGTCATGTTCCAAATCTGATTGAGCTGCCGGGTGAACATCAGGAACATGTGGGCTGCCCGGTCCTGATACATCAGGGGCAGGTCCTTGATCCGGCCGGAGGGTTGGGTCCGCAGGGTCGACTTCTGCGCGGCCTGGATGGCTTCCGCCTCGCTCATCTTGGCGGCGATGCTCTTATCATATACGGCCTTCCAACCCACAAGCCGGGTCCACATGTCGATAGCCTCCAGGGGCTTCATGCCGATCTTGGCCACGACGTCCTGGAATTGCTGGAAGGCATTCTGCCCGAAGCGCCGCCGGAGGTTCTCCAGGACCGGATCCATGGAGGCGTGTTTCACTTGTGGATCCCGGGATGTGACGAACTCATAGAGCGCCTTGGGGTTGCGGACCCATTCGGCCAGGGCGCTCATCATGTGCATGGGCCCGGCATCCGCCAGGTACAGCATCGGCCCGGTGAGATTGTTCAGCAGGCTGTTGAGGTTGAAGGCCAGGGCGCCCAGGGTGACGTTGGAGCGCAGCGCATCCATCAGTGGCATCCGGAGTTCGTTTGCCCGGAAGGCGCCTGGGTTAGCCACCTCGTTGATGTAGGTGTTGATGGCCTTGTTCCAGTCCCGGCCGAAGCGGCTGGCGATCGTCTCCACCAGATTCGGGTCCCGGGTGAAAATGTTCTGCAGGCGTCGGGCCAGCTTCCAATGGCTGATGTAGTGCTCCTGCTTTTCGATCTGCTCGAAGAAGATCGCGGTAGCCCCCAGGCGCATGGGCCGGCGGTGTTCGTCGGCGATGTTCATGCGTTCGATCAGGAAGCCTTTGGCCGGGTAGCCGCGGCGGGCCCCCGCACGCGTGAGTAGATCGCTGGAAATCTCCTGGGCGATGGCATCGTAGGTGCCCTCCCGGGCCCGGATCGGGAAGTAATTCTCGACCTTGTGCGAGGCTCGGTTCTTGTCCTCGATGTAGGCCCGGTTCAGGCGCTCGAAATTGTCCCCGGCAAACACGGTCAGCATATAGTCACCCCAGGCGACTTGCTCTTTAGTCAACTGGCCGACCAGTTCGACCACTTCCACGGCGTTGACTTTGTTCCCGTGGATCAGGGTTGCCCGCTCGTCCTCGTTTTTGATGGCCAAGTACATATGGATCACTTGGTCCACCGTGTAGCGCACCCCGTCCTTGGTCGCCAGAGGCTGGGTCAAATCCCGGGGCTTGATCCCCAGCTCCTTCAGCTTGGCCTTGGCCGGCTCCGCGATCAGATCCACGGCGCGCAACTCCTCGTCCAGGGTCTTATTGACTTCGGTGGTCAGCCAGGTCTCCGCCGTGGGCCCCATCATCCGGGCCAGGCGCAGCATGTTCAAGGTATGGGCCTGGATGAAGCGCTTGGCTCCACCCCGCATCTTCTTCTCCGCGGTAATCGAACCCTTGGCGCGCATCCCCTCGAAAGGCCGCTTCAAGATCTCGATCTTGATTCCCTCCTGGGCCTTGGCGACGATCTTGCGCTCCTCCAGGAACGCCATGCTGCGTTTCAGGCGACCCTCCGAACGCAGGTCCCGGATCTGCTTGTCAAAGGCCTCCAGCTCGCCGTAACTCATGGAGCCGAGGAAGCGCTTTGCTAGAAAGCGCCTGGTGTCCGAAGAAGGCGGCTCATTAGGGTGGGTGGCGTAGTAGTAGCGCACGCGCGCTTGCGTTTTAACCAGGCGCTTACTGGGTCGGGGGTCCACACCCTCTTGCATGTCCTGGATCTTCATCGCCTCCTCGTAGTTGATCGCCGCCGAGGGCGACTTGAGGGCCGTGTGCACGATTTGGACGATACGCTCCCGCACCGGTTCCAATTCTTTCTTGTCTTTCTGCTGCATGATGTCGGCCACATTGAGCGTTCGGTACGGCTCCAGTCCTTCCCCGGGCTGCTTGGGAAGACGCCGCTTCAGTGCGGCCTCGTAGAGACGAGCGCCTTCATAGTCCGCAGTTTCCTCGGTGAGGGCCCGCTCGAAGGCCTCTTTCCACTTCCGCGGTTGGGTGACCATCTTCCGGACCAGCTCCCCGTAGGCCTCCTCGCTCAACGTGCCCTCGGCGGTGATCTTGCGGTAAATCGGGGCGAGCAATTTCAAGGCCTCCGGCGGCACATTCGGGTTACTCACGGCCTCGAGGACCTGGTTCTCCACGTCCTCCTTGCTCAGGCCCTCCAGGAAGCGTTGGACTTCCTCATCGGCGGGTGTCTGCGGCGAGGTCTCGAACTGTTGCTGGTAGAACTCGGCTGGCTTCTCCTGGCCGGGCAACTCCACGGCTTTCATGTCGCGGGCGAAGTCCTCCGCATTCTCCGTCCCAGCCACCCGGGCCAGTTGGACTTCTTCCTGGATTTCCTGGACTTCGGCCTCCTGCAGGCCGCTGGCGATGATTCGCAGGGCTTCCGCCTGTGCCTCTGGGGTCTCCGCCTTCACGCCGGGCAGGATCTCCAGCTCTCGGTCCACCGCGTCGGCCACCTCTGCGGCACGCACGATCTCCTCCGGCCGAACCTCGGCGCTTTCGGCCATCATATCCAGCTTCCGCAGAGTCTGTGCAGCTTTCTTCGGCGCGATCGGCTCCTGCTGGGAAAGCAGACTCTTCGCTTCACTGACCGCTCGCTCGAGGGGGGAGAGGGTGACCGGCGCTTCCACCCCCAGTTGCGTCGCGCGGCGCTGCTGGGCGAATTGGCGAATATCCGCGGCCCCGCCCATGACGTGGCCCGGGATCCCGAGCACGGCCAGTGCAGGAGCAGAATGAATGAAGGTGTTGGCCAGGCGCTTCAGGTCCTCCTGGAAGGCCTCGAACTCGCCAACAGAGGCTTCCAGCTCCCAGGGCAGGCCCTGGGTGATCACGTTGGCCAGCTGGGGGTTGGTGCGAGGATCGGCGAGCGTCGCCCGTCGACTGACCAGGTAGTTGGCCATGTCCTGCGCCAGGCCCTCGCTGGTGATGTCCAGCAGTTCCTGAATCAGTTCTTCTGAAACCTCTCGGGTCCAGTAACGGCCGAAGGACTTCATGCGCTCCAGGATCAGCCGGCCCACGGTGCCGTCCTTCAGCACTTTATCGATCCGCCGGCCTAAAGCCTTGTTCAGGACCTGTTGAACTCCCGGGAAAGTCTCGGCAACTTGGCCGATCTGCACGACCTCTACTGCGGCATTGGCCGCCCCGAAAACCGCGGACACCAACTGCACGACGGCCTGGGGGATGGGCTCACCATTCTCATCCCGCAGGCGACTGAGGGTCAGCCAGCTGCGCCCGCGGGCCTGCCGGAAGGAATACGAGGCCATGCCCGCGCCGAAGCCGAATAGAAAGCCGCCCGCGGCCGCCGGACCCGCGCCCACTCCGCCAACTCCCAAGCCGGCCAGGGCCCCCACCGCGGCAGTGCCTGCGCCCATGATGGTCCCTTCGCGCATGCTGCCGGCGATGCCCGGTAGAATCTGACCCACATCCCAGACCATTTGATGTAGGAAATCGGAATCCTCCCCGGGGGTCAGCGCGAAAATCTGTTCCTCCAACTCCTGAATGCGAGTCCAACGGCTGGTGGGAGATTTGCCCGCCAAGACTTCCAGACTCAGTTGAAAGGCTTCGTCATACAACTTCTCGGCCAACAGGCCCGCTTGCACGCCTTCGTAGCCGGAGCGGGCGCCGCTCTTGACCGTATCCAGGAGCCGCGGGAAAAACCCCTTCTGTGTGACCCGCTCGTCACCAGTGAGTTGCTGCGCCACTTGGTCGCGGATCTCGTAGGCCTGCGTCGGCGGGAGGTTCAGGGCGCGGGAGAAAGCCAGGGAATTAACCAGACCCGATTGCTCCTCCTCGGGGTTTTCGCCTTCACTGATCGCAGCCTGAAGCTGGCCGGCCAGGGTGGCGCGACGTTGAAACTCCGCAAGGTTCGGGTCCTGAGACTGGCGAATCAAGCCCGGTGGATCCAGCCTGTCGGCGGATGGCTCGGCGGGTGTACGGACAAGCCCAGGCGGGGGCGGTACTATTTCAACAATGACTTGCTTTCGATCACCCATTTCTCACCATCCCAGAAACGCCAGGCTCCTTCGTCGAAGATCCACCAATAGCGGCCATCCGAAAATGCTGGTTTGCCGTCCACCATGGCGCTGTCTGCGGGTTCCCGGCCTTTCAACTCGCGGAAGTTCTGCCGTAGTTGCTTCTCAGTTTGCTGCACGGGGGCTGCCGCAGGTGCCCGAGGCTCGGGAACCGCCAGGGTCTTCAGAAGATCTTTCACCCGCCGAGTCTTCAGGCCGGACAACAGCGTCATCGACTGCTGCATCAGGTCTATTTTTTCGTTCTTGGCGCCCTCTTGGAGCGCAAGTAGCATCCGGTCCCGCTCACTCATCAGCCGATACATTTGCTCCGTTGGCCCCTTCTTCCGGTTTCCTTCAAGTTCTTTGATCTGCGGATCGTAGAAGACGCGGATGCGCTCCTCGGCCATCTTCAACTCTCGCGTGCGCAGGTCCGTACCTTTGGCCAATTCCTCCTGCTTGGCTTTGATCCGCGAACCCATCAACTGGAAGGTTTCCTCTTCGATGCCCGGCAGAGCCTTGTTCCGTTCATTTTGCGGATAGTTGCGCCACCGCCACTGATCCACCCGCCGCACCTCATCGGCGCTCACCTCCGGATTGTCCATGATGCCGGAGAAGTAGCGGTAATATTCCAGCTGCAATTCCGCGGCGCTCTTGCCCGTGGACTTGGCAGCCCGGGCCTCGGCCTGCGCTTCGGCCTGCTGCAACTCGTTGAATAATTGCTGATGTTCTTCCCGGCCCTCCTTGCTGGGGAACTTCTTCAGGAATCCGGCCAACTCCTCCCGCATACCGGCAAGCCGCCGATCACGCAGCCGGCCCCATAGCCGGTTGGCCTCCCGGTCGAAGTCGCCGACTTCCCCGCCGGTCTGCAAACGCTGAAGTTGCTCGCTGTAGCGGCGCACGTCGGGATCCACCCGGCCCATGCGGTCCACCGCGTAGCCGCCGTCCACCAACTCCTGCAGGTAGCGCTGGGCCAAGTCCTTGTCGCCAGCCTTCAAGGCATCCTCGACGGTTTTCAGAAGATCGTTGCTGTAGGCTTCGCGGTCCTTCTCGGCGGCCTCCGCGCGGGTGGCCAGGATCTGCTCCACCTTCGTGCGGTCGTCGGGCGTGAACCCCATGTCCCGGCCGTGCTTCTGTCGGAACTGCTCCTGAAGATCCCCGCCCTCCAGCTGATCCATGCTGGTCAGCCGGCCAGCGGCAATCTCCTCTTGGGCGAAACTCAACACGGCGCTCTTCCGGCTCCAGTCGGCCAGCTCCTCGGCCTTCCGGCGGTTGGCCAGTTCGTTGGCGGCCTGCGTGGCCAACTGATTACGCCGTTCCGGGGTCAGGAAGTAACGCTCTCCCGACTCCAGCTCCATGGCAAATTTGTCCCGGGCTTCATCGGACAATAACCAGGCCGGCCCCTGGTCGCCCAAGAGGCGGGCGTAATCCAGAGCTTGACCTTCCATCAGTTCCGAGATTCCGGTTTCCATGAGCTTCACCAGGTCGGAGTCCACAAACTCCCGCGCTTCCTTACTCTGCCGCAGCTCCGAAAGCAGCCGCTCCCGGTCCCGGTCCCGGATCGCCTGATTGATGCCCTGCAAGCGCACAGTGCGCGCGTGCTCGATGGTCCGCGAGTCGGAGATCTTGCCGATTGTCTCGGTCCAGTCCTGCCGCAGGTTTTTCAGCTGTGTTTCGATCTCCCGCCTGGCCCGCGGCAGCTTTAGGCCTCCTTGCAGTTCCTCGCGCAGGCCGCTGAAGAAGCTATCGAACTTCTGCCCGTAGGAGGCATAGTCCGGGTCGCGCTCCAGGTCGCTCGAGAAGCTGCGCCAGCGGTCCCGGGCCTTCACCACCGCGTCGTTGACCTGGTTGTTGTTGGCCAGGTCGAAGAGCCTGCCGGCGAACTGGAAACCGATCTGCTCGACTCCGGCCGCCAGCTGACTCTGAGCCCGGGCCTCCGCGCCCGCGATGCCGCGGCGGCTGGGCTTGTGGGGAGGGGCTACCTGCGGGTTGTAGATCGGGATCGCCATGACTTCTCCTACTTGGCGGCCGGCCGCGGGATGAGCATGCTCGCGCCCGATGCCAAGCTCCCCAGAAGGCTGCCCCAGACCTGGTAGGGCCGGGTCTTCTTATACATCTCCGCCTCCGCCTCCAGGGCCTCCGCACCCCATTCCCCCGCTTGCCGCATGCGGCGGACGTCCTCAGTCATTCGCGCGCCAGTTTCACTCAAGAGGGCCAGCGGCGAGCCGCTACTGAGTTTCACCCCCGAACGCCCGATCAGCGCCTGCTGCGTACCCAGGAACTGTTTCTGTTGGGTCTGGAGGTCCTCGACCCTCCACTGCGTTTCCACGCGCGTCTGTGCGGCCTCATCCCGGGCCGCGGCCTCCTGGGCTTTGCTCGCCTCGGATTCGGCCTTGGCCTTCAACCCGCCTCCGATGATGGCGGCGCCGGCGGCGATGATTCCTGCGATGATCCAGAACATCTCTCTACTCTCCCGCCACTATCTCGGCCACGATTCCCAGCACCGTCATCGGTAACGGTTGGTCTTGCACGATCATGATGCTTCCCTCCCTGCTGAAAGCGCCTCCGATCCGCACCTCCTGCGGACCCGTCAACAGCGTGTCGCTGGCGTAGCGAATGTTCTTGAGACTGCCGGCGTCCGCTCCGATCCTGCCGCCGCGACTCTTGTACAGCAACAGCGTGGCCTCGGGAATGCGCACTGGAGAGAAGCCGCCTAAACGTTGCGTCCAGAGGCGGCCGGTGTAGGGCAGGCCCACGTGGATCTTGGCCGCGTACTCGTCGATGGTGATCGAATCAGCATCCGAGATCATCACCCGATTACCCGTGCCGCTGCAGGCCACCGTTGCGAAGAGCCCGTTGCCGTAGGCCACGGAGAACCAGTTGTTGTTCGCGGCACTGTTGCGGATCGTCCAAGTGATCCCGTCCGGCGAGGTCATGACCCGGTCGCCCGTGCCGGTACCGGCCACCGCTACGAAGACCCCGTTGCCGTAAGCCACGCCGTACCAGTCGTTGTCCGCGGCGCTGCTGCGGATCGTCCAAGTAATCCCGTCCGGTG
>Ga0315274_10000942_pt1 | contig 45180 bp, 43 predicted proteins | sample YL17G02_20_MG_FD_203700 | JGI IMG/M metagenome (GOLD analysis project Ga0315274, IMG submission 203700) | Sediment microbial communities from Yellowstone Lake, YNP, Wyoming, USA - YL17G02_20 | ecosystem: Environmental > Aquatic > Freshwater > Lake > Sediment | place: USA: Wyoming | collected...
GGTCGCCCCCCACCCGGCCCGACCCCATGAATAAATGGAGTGGAGGAAATGAATGAGTCGTCCGGAGTTGTTTGAGGCGTATCCGCAGTTGGCCAAGACCATACCCTGGGTCAAGCTGGGCGCTCTGCCCACGCCGGTGGAGCGGCTTTCCAAGCTGGGCGCGAAGCTGGACCACCCGAATTTATGGATCAAGCGCGACGACCTGAGCTCGACCAAGATGGGCGGCAACAAGGTGAGGATCATGGAGTTCCTGCTCGCGGCCATGAAGGCCTCGGGCAAGACCGTGGCCATTTCCCCGGGCGCGCTCGGGTCCAACCAGATCATGGCCTCGGGCATCTACGGGCACGAGCTCGGTCTCAAGGTCGTGGGCGTTTTTTTCAAGCAGTGCCCGACCGATTACATGTGCAAGCACATGCTCATCGATAAGACCATGGGCGTGGAGTTCAACCACGTGGAAAGCCCGTACCTGGTCCCGTTCGCGATCATTTACCACTATCTTAAAAACATCGACTGGGGAAAAATGCAGGCGCCGTTTTACATCCCGACCTTCGGGTCGTCCGCAACCTGCGCTCTCGGATATTTCGACGCCATGTTCGAACTCAAAAAGCAGATTGACGCCGGGCAGCTTCCCGAGCCGGACTACATCTTCGTGACCGCGGGCACCGGCGGCACCATGGCCGGCATCCAGCTCGGGGCCAGGCTTTTGGGCATGAAGACGAAAACCATCGGAGTGCGGATCACGGACTTCATCGCCTGCAACGAGCGGCTGGTGGCCAGCATCATCAACCGCTGCCGCAAGCATTTGAACAAGGCCGGCGCCGATCTCCCGGCGATGAATTTCAAGAAAGCGGACGTGATGATGATCCACGATTTCTTCGGCGGGGAATACGCCAAGATCACCGAGGAAGGCAAAGACGCCAAGAAGCTGCTCTCGGAAATCGAGGGCGTCACGCTCGATACCACCTACACCGCCAAGACCATGGCCGCCATGATCAAGTACCTGAAAGAAAACGACCTCAAAAACAAGCAAGTGCTCTTCTGGCACACCTATAACACCAAAGACCTCTCGCCTTTCCTGGACAAGGGCCTTTCATCCAAGGATTTGCCGGAGGATTTTCAATGCTATTTCCAGGGGTGATGGCCGTCAGAGACTTGCGGAAACGCCTGCCCAAAAAACCGCCGAGATATTGCGCTCGCCTGATATTATGAGCTCTTCGCTCAATTTTTCGGGGTCATCGGGAAGGCCGGTCAAATTGAGCGCGAGCAGGTTGGCGGTCTTGCCGGGAGTGATGGACCCGAGTTCGTGTTCGCGGAAGATGGCGCGGGCCGCGTTGATGGTGGACATTTTCAGGATGTCGGAGGGCTTGATTTTTCCGCCGGGATATTGATCGCGCAACTCGAAAACTTTTTTTATCTCGCTCCAGAGGTTGTCGTCGCCGGCGCTGGCCGGAGAATCGGTGCCCAGCGCCACGGTTGCCCCGGCCGCGATCATTTTGGGGATTGGCGCGAGTTTTCCGGTGAGGTTGAGGTTGCTCCTGGGGCAGTGGACGATTGCGCGGGCGCGCGCGATAATTTCAAGGTCGTCGTCGGGAATTTCCACGCAGTGAATGAGCGTCATATTTTCATCGATCAGGTCGTTCAGGTATTGCGCGGGCGAGCACAGTGCAGGCTTGGGCTTGAATTCCTGCCAGCCTACAAAGGGATATAGCCTTTCGGTGATCGCGCCTTTGCCCGGCAATAAAAATTCCGTTTCCTCCCTGCTCTCGGCCAGGTGCGTGCACAAGGCCAAATTGTGCTCGGCCGCGAGTTTCCGGCCGGCGAGATATAGAGGCTTGCTCACCGTGAAGGGCGCATGCAGGCTCAATCCGGGACGACTGTTCCCGAGCCGGTAGTTGAATTCGCCGAGCACGGTCCGGGCGAGGGAAATCCGGTTGAGCACGTCCTCCTCCCGGACGCCGATCAGCTCGAAAAACAATGTGGACCAGAGGGGACTTTTCCGGTGCGCGTTGAGCATGACCGGGTGGCTGGCAACGTCTCCGACCGAGGTCACGCCCAGTTTGGCGAACTTGCTGAATTCAGCCGCGGAGTCATTTTCCATTTTTTGCGGGGATAGTTCGCGCTTTTGGGCGATGAGCTTGATCATCCAATCGACGAAGTCGTGGTGCTGGGAAATGAGCGGAATGCCTGAAAGCTCCAGGTGGGTGTGCGCGTTGACGAGTCCGGGCATGAGCAGCGGGAAATGCGATTCATCCGCGGAGGGGTATTTTTTCTTCAGTTCCGTCCGCGGCCCGAGTTCGATGATTTTGCCGTCATCGATGGCGACGGCTGCATTCTTGAGCGGGGCCCTGGTTACGGGCAGGACCAGTTCCGCGCTCAAGAGCCGCATCTGTTTCCGGCGGTCAGCTCACCGAGCTGAGCCGGGCCTTGCCCCCGACGGACTTGATCCGGTTCTTGGCGTCCACGAAAACAAGCCGGGGCTGGTGCTTCTTGACTTCTTTTTCGTCCAGCGAGACAAAGCTGGCGATGATTACGACGTCTCCGGGCCGGGTGAGCCGGGCCGCGGCCCCGTTCACGCAAATCCTGCCCGAGCCCGCCTTGGCCGGGATCGCGTAGGTGGAAAGCCTGGAGCCGTTGGTCACGTTCCAGATCCGGACCTCCTCGTAATGCGCGATGTCCGCGGCATCGAGCAGGTCCTGGTCGATCTCGATTGACCCCTCGTAGTCAACCAGCGCATGCGTCACGGTTGCCCGGTGGATTTTTGACTTCAACATACTTCTTTGCATCGTCCCTACCCCCTTGGTTTTTTCGGGTTAAGGCGAACATTGTCAATGAGGCGGGTTTTTCCCTGCCACACCGCCAAGATCATCCGGCACGGCCGATCTATTTTAGCGACCGGCTCAAGGGTTTGGGCGTCCCGGACTTCCAGGTATTCAATTTTCGCCTCCGGGTCCGCCCCGATCAACTCCCTGGCCGATTCGATTAATCTCTGAGCATCATTCTCGCCTTGTTCCACCATCTCCTGCGCCATGAACAGCGCCCGTGAAAGCGCAAGCGCTTTGCGGCGCTCCTCTTCGGAAAGATAGACGTTCCGGCTGGACATAGCCAGGCCGTCCTTTTCCCGCACGGTCTTCCCGCCGATCACGCGCACCGGGAAATTCAGGTCCTTGGCCATCTGCTGGATCACCCGCAGTTGCTGATAATCTTTTTCCCCGAATACCGCGACGTCCGGCAGCACGATGTTGAAAAGTTTAGCCACCACCGTGGCCACCCCCCGGAAATGCCCGGGCCGGAAATTCCCGCACAGGCCCCGGCTCAGTCCCTGGACTTCAATATAGGTCTGGTATCCTGGCGGGTAGATTTCTTCCGGCGAGGGGAAGAAGAGGTAGTCCGCGCCCGCAGACCCGAGTTTTTTCAAATCGTTCTTGAAGTCGCGCGGGTAGCGGGCAAGGTCTTCATTGGGGCCGAACTGCGCGGGGTTCACGAAGATTGAGGCCACTACCAGGTCGCCGTATTTGCGCGCGAGCCTGACCAGGGAAAGGTGCCCGTCGTGCAGATAACCCATGGTGGGCACGAAAGCGATTTTTTTGCCCCTGGCCCTGGCCTTGAGGGAGATGGCCCGCATGGCGGCCGCGCGTCTGATTATTTCAGGTCTTTTCACTTTTTTTCGTCCCTGAAAAAGCTGTGTCTGGTTTCGGGAAAACTTTTGCTCCGCACGTCCTTGCAGTATTCTTCAATCGCGCGCCGGGACTGCTCATAGAGGTTGGCGTATTGCTTGACGAACCTGAGTTTGGTTTCGGGATAGATTCCGAGCAGGTCATGCATGACCAATACCTGGCCGTCGCAGCCCGGGCCGGACCCGATGCCAATGGTGGGTATGCCCACCAGGGCGGTGATCTCCGAGGCCACTTCCGCGGGAATTAGTTCCAGCACCAGCGCGAAAGCTCCGGCGTCCTCCACCGCGCGAGCATCTTCAAGCAGTTTCGCCCTCTGCGCCTCTTCCCGGCCCTGGACTTTGTACCCGCCGATCCGGTGGATGGACTGGGGGGTCAGCCCGATGTGCCCCATGACCGGGATGTCAATTTTGACGATCGCCCCAATGGTCCCGGCCATGTTCGCGCCGCCTTCCAACTTCACCGCCTCGGCGCCGGCTTCCTTCAGAGCCCTGCCCGCGTTCCTCCTGGCCTGCTCAACGCTCTCCTGGTAGCTCATGAACGGCATGTCAAAGACCAGCAGCGCGGTTTGCGCGGCGCGGGAAACCAGAGAGGCATGATAGATCATGTTGTCCATGGTGACCGGGATGGTGTTCTTGTTGCCCTGGACCACGGTGCCCAGGCTGTCGCCCACCAGGATGACATCAACGCCTGCGGCGTCGGCGATCGCTCCAAAGGGATAGTCATAAGCGGTAAGCATGACTATCTTTTCGCCCTTTGCCTTCATCCCCGCCACGCACGGCACGGTCGTCTTTTTCTTCTTTTCCAAGCCGCACTCCCTGAAAATCAAAAAGCCTCCCGGACTTGACCGGGAGGCCGCTCTTATTGCCCCGGGTCGGCTGCCGAAAGGTCAGCCGCCTTTAAACGCCGCTCAGGTTGTTCGCACTCCAAGTCTCGGTCCAATCCGGATCCAAGCGCAAATTCAGACTGCTTGTCATATTATAGCGGGATTGGATGGTTTGTCAAAGCCTTTGAATCTTGCCCGCCCCCACTTTTTCAAAATACCGGCGGTTCAGGCCGAAATCCCATGGGGTCAGGCCCTATCGTCGCAGTTCGGACTTCGATGTTAGGGCCTGACCCCGCGAATTCGGGATTTCGGCCAGACCCCTCGGGCCTGACCCCACCTGACCGGCTGACCCGGGAAATTCAAGGAATTGAGTTTGAAAGGTTGGCCTGCAAAAAGCCGGGGCGGGCAAGCTTTTTAATGCCGCCCCTGGCTTCGACCTGGTGATTGCTGATTGCGGGAATCGTGGACAAGGACCAATACTGATCGGCGGTAATGCCGTGCCAAGGCGCGCTTCACTGATTCTGAGCATCCCTTGCTGCTCGCAAGCTATTGCCGGGATGTCTTAACGGCTCATGCTGAATGGCCGCAAGTAGGGGACAGGCTTAAAAGTGGAAGTTTTTCCCTTGATCAGGCTCTCAATTTCAACCCGGAATCCCACGCGTGGTATGGAGTAAAATAAGAGCAGCAAGCCAAGAATCAGCGGAGCGGTAATAAATTCTCCGCCAAATGACGCAACTAGCGCGGTGAAGAAAATCAAAGAACAGCCGAAAGCGCATTCCTTGTAAAAAGGCGAACTATGACGACGACGGAGGTACGAGTTTGCTTTAATCAGGCGATACATGAAAAAGGAGAAGGCCAAGAATCCTAGAGGTCCTGATTCGGCAAGGACCTGCAAATAGGCATTGTGCGCGGTGGTGCCCATAATCACAGCGCTAAAATTGTTGAAGCCCACCCCCGTGACGCTGGCCCTGGAAAGCCTTCTGATCGCGGTCAGCCAGATCATCTCTCTTCCTCCCAGGTCGATGGGAAGGGTGGACCAGGGTTGCGCTTCAAAGGTCTGTTCCACTCGCAGCTCTACCGGCATTCCCATCAGGAAAAAGACGATCAAGGTAAAGGCAATGAAGAAGACTGCGATGTATCTGCGTCCTCGGATGAACGAGGTAATGATGATGCCCAAGCCCAGGCAAGCCCAGGCGGTCCTGGAGAAGGTAAGGATCAGCGCAATAAGCATTATGCTCCAGGCGGACATGGCCAGCCAAACCGGCAGGATTTGCCGGATCTTGCCTTGAAGGATCAAATTGAAAAAAAACAACAAGATAATAGCGAGCAACATCCCGTAGGCGTTTATGCCTTCGACCAACCCGCTGGCGCGAAATAGGCGGTCCGCGACAGCCGTATGTGTCATATAGCCGGAAATTGAGATAAGGCTGCCGATACTGAAGGCAATCAGTATCGCTCTCAACAGGTTTTTGATGTCCTGCTCGGTTTCCATCGTCTTGAACGCGACGATGAACAGGAGCGCATAAGAAGTCCATTTCAATAAATGCCCCAGGCTATTAATGACCAGAAATTCCCGGTAGTGGGTATAGTAGGCGAGGACGCTCGTCATGGCCGTGATGCCGCAATAGACAAGCAAAGGATTGGCAACATAAGCGTCATAGCCTTTCCGCTTCATCCGCCCCATAAGAATATTGGCGATTAACACCAGCAAGGCGAGCAAGACCACTATGTCGCTGAGCTCGCTTGTTACCGCCCCTACGGGTAGTTGATAGATTGGAAAAGAAGGCGAGGATGGTATCACGATTATGGACAGGTACAACCAGCGCCTAGGGTTGACCTGGGCGAAAAGAACCACCCCTATCACCAAGAAAGCAATGATGTATGAAACCATTTTCCCCTGCACAAAAAGCAGAATGCCCACAATTGCGATTAAAATCATGCCCGCCGCCGCCAGCAATTCCTGCTGCCGGCCCTGGTCCCTGGCTGATTGCAGCATCGCCGCTTCTAGACCCCGGGCTTGGGCGTTTCCTTCAAGCCGGTTTTGGCCGCCTCGGTCATCGGTGCTTCCTTCAATAGCCCGGGCAGGAATGCCTTGACCAGTTCAATGGGCACCGGGAAGATGATGGTTGAATTATTCTCCGAAGCTATCTCGGTCAGGGTCTGCAGGTACCGGAGCTGGATGGCAACCGGGTTCTGGTATATCACATCAGCCGCATCCTTCAGCCTGGCCGAGGCCTGGAACTCGCCCTCGGCGTGGATGATCTTGGCCCTTCTCTCGCGCTCGGCCTCGGCCTGCTTGGCCATGGCCCTCTGCATTTCCTGCGGAAGGTCCACGTGCTTGATCTCCACCGAACTCACCTTGACCCCCCAGGGGACCGTGTGGCTGTCCAGGATGCTCTGCAGCTCCTGGTTGAGCTTGTCGCGGGCGGAAAGGATTTCATCCAGCACCGCCTGGCCCAGCACGCTCCTGAGAGTGGTCTGCGCCAACTGGCTGGTCGCGTAAAGATAGTTCTCGACCTGGATGATGGCTCTCAGCGGGTCCATTACCCGGAAGTAAACCACGGCGCTGACCTTCAAGGTCACGTTGTCCCTGGTGATGACGTCCTGGGGAGGCACGTCGAGCACCACGGTCCTGAGGCTTACCCTGACCGGGCGGTCAACCACCGGGATCAGCAGGATCAGTCCCGGTCCCTTGGGCGTCCCGAGCGCGCGGCCCAGCCGGAACACCACCGCCCGTTCGTACTCGTTCAGGATTTTGATCATCATGCCCAGGATGATCAGCCCGAAAATCACCAGAAGAATAATTCCCACAATGCTTCCCGCCATTTTGCCCTCCTTTAGGTTGGCCGTTTAGTCCGCCTTCTTAACTTTGAGGATGAATTGATTCATTTCCTTTACCACGATTTTGTCCCCGCTTTTGATTTCGCCCCCGACGCTTTCCGCGTCCCACCACTCGCCGTTGACAAAGACCTTGCCCGCGGGGTTGAGGTCGGTCATGGCCTTGCCCTCGGTCCCGATCAGCCCCTCGCTGCCGGTCTCAACCTTGGCGTGGTGCGCGGCCAGGATGCGCTGGCCCGCGACCAGGATCACCGCGGCCACGAAAAGCACCAGCGGCACCAGAATTGACCAACTGACCCTCACGTTCCAACTCCTTTCGGTCTGAAAAAGCATGAGCGCGCCATAGGTGAGGAAAGCCAATCCGGCTGCGGTTAAAAGTCCGTGGCTGGTGATCTTCAGTTCCGCGACCAGAAGCCCGATCCCCACGATGATCAGCACTAATCCAATATAATTGATCGAAAGGCTGGGCGCAAGCAGCGCGATCAAAATAAGCGCCGCGCCGATCAGACCGGGGAAGATCATGCCCGGGGCCTTGATCTCGATGGTGACGCCGAGCGCGCCGAGCAGGAGCAGCACCAGGATCACGTTCGGGTTGTTCATGATGTGCTGGAGCATCTCGCCGGTGCGCATGTTAAAAGGCGTTACCACCGAACCCTTGGTGCTGATGGTCACCATCTGGTCGTGGTTGAGCTTGACCGTCCGGCCCTCCAGCCATTTGACCAGATCGTCAAAGTTTTCCACCACCCCGTCAATCACGCCCTGCTTCAAAGCGTCCTGGGCCGTGATCGATGAGCTCTCGCGCACCGCCTTCTCCGCCCAGTCCGCGTTCCTGCCCCGGACCTCGCAGATCGACCGCACCCAGCCCACCGTGTCCTGGGTGGCCTTTTTCATCATGATGTCGGTCTCGGGGATCGGCTGGTATTGAAGCCCGAAAGGCATCATCACCGGGTGGGAGGCGCCGATGTTGGTGCCCGGCGCCATCACCGCCACGCTCGCGCCCACCGTGATCATCATCCCGGCGCTGGTCGCGCTCGCGCCTTTGGGAGAAACGTAAACCACCACCGGCACCTTGCTGGATAAAAAGCGCTGGACGATCTTCTTGGTCGCGTCGAGCATGCCTCCGGGAGTGTCCAGGGTGATGATCACCGCCGAAGCCTTTTTGCTCTCGGCCTCGCTGATCCCCTTGTCCAGGTAATGCTCCACCGCGTTGTCAATGATGCCGTCAATGCTCATCTTATAGACCGGGCCGGAAAGCACCTCGGGCTTGACCGCGTCTTTCGCGGCCCCGGGCTTGCCGGCCGGCGCCTTCCGGTCCGCAACCGGACTCATCGCCCAAAAGCCCAGGCCGATAAGCCACATCACAACGATCAACTTTTTCCTGTTCATTGCTTCTCCTCTGACAAAAAGTGCAGCACTTTCTTTATGTCGCTCCAGACCTCGCGCTTGCCCGACGGGTTATAGATCAGGTAGGACGGGTGATAGGTCGGCATCACCCTTATCCCGTTGAATTCAGCCCACTCCCCGCGCAAACGGCTGATCGGCTCCGAACTCTTGAGCAGGCAATGCGCCGCCACCTTGCCCAAAGCAACGACCACTTTCGGCCTCACGATATTGATCTGCTTTTCCAGAAACCCCCGGCAGGCCTCGATTTCTTCCGGCGCCGGCTCCCGGTTCTTGGGCGGACGGCACTTGAGAACGCTGGTGATGAAAACCCGCGACCGCGGAATCCGCATGCCCCGCTCGATAATGTCCGTGAGGATCTTTCCCGCGGGACCCGCAAAAGGACGGCCGGTCAGGTCCTCGGTCTCCCCGGGAGCCTCGCCCACAAAAAAAATCCCGGCATTGGCGTCCCCTTCGCCGAACACAATCAGGTTCCGCTCCTTGCACAACTTGCAGCGCTCGCAGTTGCCCATCTCCTCAAGCTCCAGCTTGCGCAAGGCCGCGATCTTCTTCCCGAAAAGCGGCTCGACCCGCTCCCGCGAAAGCTCCTTGATCCCCAAGTCTCTCATCAGCTCCAGGTTAAGCTCCGTCTGCTCGATAATCTTCTCCAGGCGTTTTTTGGGCATACCAGTAAATTATCACGTTTCCCGCTCAAAACAAAGACTCCAATCAGCCGGGGATGCGCCCCGCCCAGTCGCGCGGGCAATTAGGGGCGGAGCGCTCGGGCGGCGGACACTCTTGTCCGCCAATATCCCTTTGCCTCCATGCCCGTAAAGGATAAAATAAGACCAGGGAGCGCAATGCGCAAGATCAAGCTGGTAGTAAGTGATTTTCATTTGGGCCGGGGCAGGTGGCTCTCGGACGGCTCGCTCAACCAGCTCGAGCAGTTCATCTACGACGAAAAGTTCATCCAGTTCCTCGATTACTACTGCTCCGGCGAGTTCCGCAACGCCGAGGTCGAGCTGATCTTCAACGGCGATTTCCTCAATACCATCCAGGTCGACTACGACGAAGTGCTTCCCTACGCCCTCACCGAGCGAGGCTCATTGGAAAAGGTCAAGCGCATCGTGGCCGGCCATCCGGAAATTTTCGAAGGCCTGAGGAGGTTTTCATCCACGCCCCATCACAGCATCACTTACATTTACGGCAACCACGAGCCCAGCCTGCTCTGGCCCGACGCCCGCGACTACATGGACCAGGTCATGGGCGCCAAGACCAAATGGCCCGGGTTCAACTACAAAATTGACGGAATCTACATCGAGCACGGAATGCAATACCACACCATCAACAAGTTCGATCTCAACCAGCTTTTCCTCACCTACGGACTCAAGGACCCGATCATCAACATCCCCTGGGGGTCTTATTTCGTGATCAAATACCTGAACAAGCTCAAGCTCAAAAGGCCCCACGTTGACCGAGTGTCACCCTTCGGACTATACCTCTTCTTCTCCCTCTTCTTCGATGCCCGCTTCGCAATCCCCGCGGTCTTAAAGCTCATCGCCTTCTTCCTCGGAAGACACTTCGACTGGAGGCCCGGACAAAAATTCCCCATCATCACCACCCTCAACATCATCCGCGACATCTCCATAGTCCCCAACCTCGTGGCCTATGCCCGCCAAATCCTGGCCAAAAAAACCTATCATACCGTCATCTTCGGGCACGACCATACCGCGGCCTACCGAAGGGTCGGGCAGGGACAGCTCTACGTCAACACCGGCACCTGGAACGACATCATCCACCTCGACATCGGAAACCTCGGACGACAACTCCGCACAACCTACGCCCAGATCGACTACGACAAACAAGACCGACCCCTGGTGCGGCTCAAAATCTGGAAGGGAACAAGGCCGGTTGAGGAAGATGTAATTTTTTGAGTTCAATTGTGACGGACAAGAGTGTCCATCCCCCCGAATTCCAGATAAAAAAAGCGCCCCGGGTTGACCGGGACGCTTTTTACCAAGGAAAGGAGGGGAATCAAGGGTCTCAATTCCTTTTCAGGTTTTGAGACAACATATTCCCGAAAAAGTTACCGCCTTCGTCACGCTGTGCGTGACTTCGGCGGGCAGGCCCGGCTTTGCCAAGACTTCCTTCTTCGTCCCAAGTGGGCTCAGGCGAGAAGAGACTCCGAAGGACAAGTCGGCGGACGGGCGGTGCTTGAATTTGGCTTACTTTAATTCCCGGGCGATCAGGGCCAGTTCTCCGATGATGTATCCGGCCTCCATCTCTCCGTACATGGTGTTTCCGGCCTCGTATCCGCCTTTGCGGTATTCCTGGGGAGTGGTCACGTACATGTAGTGCTGGTTCATCATTCCGACGAAGAGCGGGTATTTGTAGCCCGCGCCTTGAGCGGCGTCCCTGGTGGTCTGGCCGATGATGCTGATGGCCTCGAGCGGCGCTCCGAGCAGGATGAGGTCTCCGAGCCGGATGGCGCTCATGGGCATCTTCCGGAACCAGAGACGGGTGAGCCATTGGGGGAACTGGATGCCCTCGGCCTTGGCCGCGTACTTGGTATCAATCCATTCGATTTTGGACTTGAGCGGCTCCGCGTTCATTGCCGCGGCTTTTTCAACCAGCGGGAGAGCCGCGTCCGCCACGCGCTTGCCGAAAATCTCCATGGCTGCCACGTCGTCCGGGATTTGGGCCATGTCCGGGGCCTGGTCGCCCTGGGCGCCGTTGATGTAGATCACGTTGGCGTCGGGGTATTTGGCTTCGATTTCCCTGCGCATCACTCCGGGCCAGTCCGCGCTCAAGATGGTTGGATTGGGCCCGAGCGTGGTCCCGTGTGTGGCGAAATGGACCAGGAGGGCGAATGGTTTTCCGTCCGCTCCGTCGATCCTGACCACGGTCAGGGTGTCGTCGGTGATGGGCTCGGTGGCCGGGTCATAGGGCTTTCCGAAACGGCGGGTGCCGTAGTCATAGTAATCCACGCGGCGGTTCCGGGTCAGGCCCGGCGCTTGCGCCTGGGCGATCTTCACGCTTGCGGGACGCGAGTTGGCGTCCGCCTCTTTGATCGCTTTCACGATCCCTTCGGAAAGGAGGTTGACCACCTTTTTGCTGTAGGGCCCGAAGGCCAGGTCCGCGACAATGATGTTTTCCACCGCGCCCGGACCCGAGTGCGTGTGCGTGGCGCAGAGGAACACGTTGTCGTCATTGAACTCGCCGGCCTTGAGCCGGTTGATCACCTCTTCCCGCATCTCGTTTGAGACCTCAACCAGGTCCACCGAGACCAGCGCGATTTTTTCGCCGCCCGATTCAAAGACCAATGCCTTGGCCAGGATCGGGTCGTGAACGCTCTTCGCGGCCCAGCCCAGGAACTTGCCGTAGCCGCCGGTGGTCACCCGCATCTTCTTCAAGTCCGGGGTCACGTCCGCGCTGCCCGTCCCGATCTTCAGCTCCGCAAAAGCCGGAACGGAAATCGCGAGAAAAAGCATCGCCGCAAAAATATCCTTTGAACGTATTCCCATTTCTGCCTCCTTGTTCTTCAGCGTTATTGAAATATCATACTACACTTTCTTCGATCTTGATTTCAAATCCGGAGGGAGCGAAAATTGCGGGATGGAATTTGGGCGCCCGGTCAATCGCAAATGACAATCGAGCCATCCGGACCATTATACGTAAAATGCCAGTGCTGGAGGATGTCGCGGCCAATCAGGCAATCAAAATGTTTCAAGGGGCATGAGACAATCGGAATCTCTTTCCCACTGCCCCAGGGAAAAAGAATGTAGCCAAAATAAACCGGCTGATCCTGCTCGTCCTGGACCGAAGAAATCTTTTGAAAGCCGGTATGAACGAGTTGAAGCTTGTCTGCGATCTGGGGCGTGATGACGGTTATGCTCGCGCCGGTGTCGATCAACGCCCTTACGTTTGCGCTGGGAACCGATTTGCCCGCCTGTTTGAATTTTTCCTGGATTATCTTCGGGTGGGTTAGGGTCGCTTCTATGAACGCCCCGGCCTGATTTAGAACTATTGTGGAAGGAACCGGAACCTGGGATTTTTCCCCGTCTTTCTCAATCTCGGCCTTGCCGCCGTAGCGATAAGTGTTAATCAAAGCCGGGCCTCCATAATGAAATTGAGAGGCTCCTTTTCCACCAAATGGTAAACTAGAAAGTTGGCATCAACTCCAAATAGGCGGACGCCTTCTTCCGCGGCTTTTTCATAGGTGTCAAAGGAATCGATCAACTTTTCGTCATAAACAAGAATAAATTTGCCGAAGTGCTCTTTCATTAGAGCGGCCCGATTCTTGTTGACAAAATCCACATTCTTTTTCAAATCTTTCTCCGGCATCTTGCACCTCCGTTGATTATTCTAAGCTTTTTTGCCGCAAATTGCCAGCCCGATTTCTGACCAATTTCAAACAGACCCGCCGCAGCCAGTTCCGCTTCTGCTGCTCATGAACTCGTCAAACTTGCGGAAATGCAGTTTCCTTTTCTTCATCTCCCTGAGCATTCTCAGGTCAGCCGCGTCCTCCAGTTTTTCGAGCATTTGCTTGTATTCTTCAATATCCAGGATTACCGCGACCGGTTTGCCTTCCCTGTAAACCAGTTCGATTTTTTTCTTTGCCATCTGATCCTCCTGCTCTTACCCTAATATTGCCGGATGGAAAAATCAAATATGCGGCCTTGAGGGCACAGCCAAGGCCAGGATTCTCTCCTGCGAAAAATCCGGCCGGGAAAGCTCCCCCGCGCTCCGGCCTTCGGAGAGCACGATGATCCGGTCGCAGACTCCGATCAACTCCGGGAGTTCGGAGCTGATCAGGATGACCGCCCCGCGGTTTTTGACAAACTGCCCGACCAGCCGGTGGATTTCAACCTTGGCGCCAACGTCGATCCCGCGGGTGGGCTCGTCCAGGATCAGGACTTCCGGTTTGATCCCCCACCAGCGCGCCAGGCAGAGCTTCTGCTGGTTCCCCCCGGAAAAGGTCTGCGCCTCGCGCTCCGGAGCGGGAGGATGGATGTTGAGCTGGTCAAAAAGCAAACTCACGGCCGAGCTTTCGCGTTGCGAGCTGATCAGGCCCAGCCGCAACAGCCCGCGCAACTGGGAGATGGTGAGGTTGAAGCCCGCGCTCTGGTCCAGGAAAAGTCCGTCTTCCTTGCGGTCCTCGCTGAGGTAACAGATGCCCATGGTAATGGCCTGCTCCGGGCTTTTGATTTTCACGGGAGCGCCCTGGAAGAGAATTTCGCCGGCCTCAAGGGGCAGCGCTCCGAAGATTGCGCGGCCCAGTTCAGTCCTGCCCGCGCCCTGCAGCCCGGCCAGGCCCAAAACCTCCCCGCGGCGGAGACTGAAGCTCAAGTCCTCGATCCGGCCGTCCCCGGCGCAAAGGCCCCGACCCTCCAGGATCACCTCCCCCGGAGCAACCGGCTCCTTGGGATAAAACTCCCCGAGCTCACGGCCAACCATCAGCCGGATCAATTCGTCCCGGCCGGTATCCTTGAGCGAGACCGTGGCGATCTTCTCACCGTCCCGCAAGACCGTGGCCCGGTCCCCGATCCGGAAAATTTCCTCCAGCCGGTGCGAAATATAAACCACCCCGATCCCCCGGCCCTTGAGCTCCCCTATGATCCGGAACAGGCGGAGAACTTCCTCATCCGCCAAGGCCGCGGTCGGCTCGTCCATGATGATCACCCGGGCGCTGAAGCTCAGCGCCTTGGCGATCTCCACCAGTTGCTTCTCCGCCACCGAGAGCTCCCGCACCGTCCTTCCAGGGTCCAGCTTGATGCCCAGCCGATCAAAGATTTTGCCGGACTCATCCTCCATGGCCCGCGCCGACACCAGTCCAAGCAGCTTTCCTTCCGGACGGTTCAGCAGCACCAGGTTTTCAGCCACGCTCAGGTCCGGCGCCAGGTTGAATTCCTGGAGCACCATGCTGATCCCCAGCCGCTGCGCCTCGAGCAGGGACCTGGGCGAAATCTTTTCTCCGGAAAGATAAATCTCTCCCGCGTCCGGGGCGAGAATCCCGGCCAGGATTTTCATGAGCGTGCTTTTGCCCGCGCCGTTCTCGCCGAGCAGAACGTGAACCTCGCCCGAGGCCAGTTCAAAGTCGACTTGCTTAAGCGCCTGGATGCCGGGAAAACTCTTGGCGATCCCGAGCATGGAGATGAGCATGGAGCAGCCTACTTGGCCTGGAGTTCTTTCCAGATACCGAGCTGGTTCTTGCGCGCGTGGTCTTCGAGCTTGCGGTAGAGCTTGAGGTATTCGTAATTGGGCGGCTCGATCTTCTGTTGCGCGAAACCCTTGAACACCAGGTCCGCGTTCACGTAAACGTTGGTGCCGTAGAAGACCTGGCCGAGGAAGTTGCCGTCCTTGTCCCGCTTCTTCCGGTCAAAAAGAATCTTGACGGTCTTGCCTTCGATCAGGCTTCTTTCGTACTCCATGGCCGCCTTGAAGGAAGCGGACTCCCGGGAAAGCTCGGCCGGCCAGGCGATCCCGGTGTAACGGACCTTGTCCCCGTTGCTGAGCAAAATCATGTCCGGCGCCAGGATTTTGTCCACGGTCGCGGTCAGCACCTCCGGGTTGGGCTTGCCCCGCAAGAGCTCGTCCTTCTCAGGATCGTAGGAATTTTTCCGGACCTGCTCGATCTTTTTGGGGGTCGCGGGTTCGCTGGCCGTCAGTCGGAAGAAATGGAAGTTGCCGCGCTCGTCGCGCCAGTAGCCGGCGTTGCCTTGCTGCTTTTTGTCCGGGGGGTTCTCGCCCAAAAGCGCCATGAACTCCTTGGGCAGACGGTTGGTCTGGTCCGCGATCTCAATCGCGCCCTTCTCGTCCGGCCAGATGTAGATTACCGCCCAGAGATTGGCCGCGTAAAAAGCCGCGGCCAGGACCAATGCCGATTGAATGATTTTCTTCATACGAAAATTTTACCACATCCGGCAGTGGCATTCCAATTAAGTTTTTCGCTAACCGCAAAGGATGTCGTTCCGGCGCCCCCAAGGGTTCGGCAAATTTTTATCATCGGACCAACCCTCCCTTTCATCCCCGGCGTTTTTGCGGATAATAGTTGCCATGGAAAAAGCAGGGCAGGCCGGACTTCCCGCGGACCTGGCGCTCCTGGTGATGGCCAACGTGATCTGGGGAAGCACGGACGCGGCCGCGAAGTATGCGCTTTCGGAGATGACTCCGGGGTCGCTGCTTTGGATGCGGCTCTCAATCGCGCTCCTGGCATTCGCGCCCGCGCTCTGGCTCCGCCGTAACGAAATCCCGGCCGGCTTCCGCGGACTCGCCCCGTTTCTCGCACTCGGCGCCTGCGGATTCTTCCTCGACTTCCTGCTCGTCTATCACGGGCTCAAGCTCGCGCCCGCCTCCCACGCCACCGCCTTCCGCGTCTCCGAGGTGCTGGCCATAGTGATCCTCTCCGCGCTCATTTTGCGCGAGAAAGTCGGCTGGCGCGCTTTGCTCGGCCTGGTCCTGGGGGTCTTGGGCGTAGTCCTTGTCCTTGGCCTTGATTTCAAAAACCTTGCCCTTTACCGCTCCGGGGCGCGACTGGGGGATTTGTTGATCATCGCCGGCATTTGTGTGGAGAGTCTTTACACCGTGATCGGCAAGCGCGTGCTCCAAAGCACGAGCCCGCTGGTTGCCACCGGGCTCGCGGTTTTTTTCGGCTGGGCCCTGGTCACGATTTTTTTGGGAATTCCGGCAAGCAGGGAATTAGCCGCGCATCCGCCCTCGCCAGGCGCAATGCTGGCCTGTCTATACCTCGGACTGATCGCGCTCTCGCTGGTTTACTGGATTTACTACCGGGTCTTGTCCCGCCGCGACAGCCACCGGGTGGCAATCGCCATCATGATCCAGCCGGTGGTCGGCATACCCCTGGCCGCCGTCCTCTTCCACGAACCCATGACCCGCCAATTCCTCTCCGGAGCCGCGCTCATCGCGCTCGGGGTATATTTTGCGCTTGCAGTCGGGACCAAAGTCCCCCGCGCGTCCCCAATGCCAGACCCCTCCACGCCCATTTCATAATTCCTGTTGCCTTCGCGTGATCCGCGCATTAGATTTAAGGCGGTAACAGCCGGGAGGCAACCATGCGCGCACAAGAGAAGACGATCCTGGTGGTGGATGACGACGCCCTGATCTGCTGCTTCCTGCAGGAGTACCTCAACTCCAAAGGCTTTGACGTCATACTGGCGGAAGACGGCTTCAAGGTCTTGCTCTTCCTCGAATACGTACGGCCCGACCTGATCATCTGCGACGTGGTCATGCCCGGAATTGACGGCATTACGCTTTTGCAGTCAATCCGCAACCGGGAGTCAATCCGGGACCTCCCGGTGATCCTGATGTCGGCCCGGCGCGAGGAAGAGGGGATCATGCAGAAGGCAAGGGAGCTTGGTGTAAAATATTTTCTCGCCAAACCGGTTGACCTCAAGGCTCTGGACATGGCGATCGACTATGCGCTCAGGCCCACAGGCACTTAGCCTTGCGGCCAAACGCCGTCAAGAATTTTCGGGGTTTTTTTTCTATGAATTTTCGGTCTCAGGGCTTGAGGTTATATCTGGTCCGGAGCGCGGCGCGCTCGTTTTCCGGGAGCGATTTCATGTAGGCCTTCCATCCCGGACAGAAGTTGATGTGCCACCTCCAGATCCGGCCCAGGATCGATTTCGGGTTCTTGTCATACCTGGCCCGAAAAGAACAACTCCCGCATTTTGGCTCCGCCATGTTCTGCTCCTTTCAAATAATAAATGCCGGAAATACGGCCCCGGCTTTCCCTGGAAGATTCTACAGATTGTTCAACCGCAAAGCAATAACCGCTCGGAGGCCCATCCGTCCCTGCCTCTGCCGGGGCCATGGGTTGATTTGAAATTTCCGCGGATTTTTATTAGTGTGGATCATGGCGTTTTTACGGAGGAGGTGGAAGATGCGGACTGAATCGTCGCGCGTCCTGGCGATATTTGCCGCGGTCCTGTTATTGGCCGCGGCGTCGGTTGACGTGGCGTTTTTTGAGGGACAGAAGAACGGCAAGGTCCAGGGGTTTGAAAAGATAGACCCCGCCATGTTCCGGGCCGGGCCCCGGAAGTCTAAATTTTACACCGAGGTCTGGTTCCATGAGATGCAGTTCGCGGACCAGGGCCTGATCGTGATCGTGAACATCCAGATGCACAACATGGGCCTCGGGAGCGGCTACTGCGAAGCCGGCATTTCCGTCTCCGACCCCGAGGGCAACTACTTCTATGAATACGACTCGCTCACCTCCAAAGACGTCAAGATTGACCCGGTCGGCTTCGGCCTGACCATGGGCCCCCACCGGGTTGAACTTGTCGGCGACAAGTATTACGTCAAATACCAGGGCGCGAAGATCAAGGCCGAACTTGTTTACCGGATCAAGACCGGCAGCTTCCAGCAGGGCAACGCCACGGTGACGTTCAAGCAGAGCGGCGACTGGGTGATGCATAATTTTCCCATACCCTGGGCGGAGATCAGCGGCGCCGTCACCTACAACGGCAAGACCCTGCAACTCAAGGGCCAGGGCAGCATGAACCACGACCGCCAGGTGCTCTCGCCCACCCGGTACATGAGCGACTGGCGCGCGGTCTGGGCGTATACGCCCGAGGCCACGGTCAGCATCGTGCGCGCCTCCGCGCCGGACCTCCAGGGAAAATGGTCGCAGAGGCTGATGGTCGCGGAACCCGGAAAAATTTTGTATTCGTCCAACAACTACAGCTTCCAGAACCTGGACTATAAGCCCGTGCCCGGGTTCAAAGTCCCTTGCGCAATGCGCTACCGGGTGGAGTCAATCGAGGGCTGGGATTGGCTCAAAGGCGAGATCAGGGTCACCCGCATCCAGGAGAAGAGGAACGTCCTTTCCGATTACCCGGCATGGTTCCGGGCGCTCGCCAAGGTGGTGGTCTCAGACACCTTGTCGTACCGGTTCTGGTGCGACTTCGATTTCGAATTCAAGCTGGACGGCAAGACCCGTGCCATCCGTGGAACCGGCACCGGAAACTTCGTCAGCTCCGTAAAGAACGCTCCCAACCCCTGAAATCCCGCTCCCCTGGCCACTCCTGCCCTAAATTCCTCGCCTGATATTTTTTTTGAAGAATTTACTTGACAAGAACCGCCGTTTTATGCTAATTTGCTCTCCCAGAAGCCAGGGGCGATACAATTCTTAATCTGCGCTTGACATTCACAAAGGTTTTGTTCTATAAGTAAAATGGTTCCCTGGTTTGAGACTTATTTGGCCAGGCGACCAATGCTAAGCGAAGCACAGAAGGCAGGTAGAATGATTAAAGCCTGGAAGGAGGGAGTGTCCCTATGGTTGAGAAGACTCGAAAAAAAGGAGGAGGAAAATGGCATACGATGCAAAAAAAACCAAAGAATTGAAAGACATCATCGAGCTTAAAAAAACGCTCGACCAACGCCTTGCTCAGATTCGGGGCTCTTATAAAGAAAACCTTCTTGAAGATGATGAAATCAAACTGGCCAAAGAGCATGGAACGGTGGTCAACGCCATCAAAAAACTTGAAGAGGCGCGGATAAAAATTTTGGAAACTATCTCAAAGTAGAAGAAGGGACTTTTAACCTCTGGGAGAGCCAGCTAATACCAGGTATTGAAAAACTACCAACAAGGACGTAGATGACCACAAGTCTAGCAAAATCGAGCTGGTCGAGCGTTGCATCTTATCTCCAAGAAGGCAACGATACTATCCTCTTACCTATCGGTTCTAGCGAACAACACGGACCTGGGCCTTTGGGGACGGACACGATCATCGCTTGCCGAATCGCCGAAGAGGCGGCCAAACGCAAGAAAGTGTTGGTGGCGCCTCCGATTTATTATGGATACTCTTTCATTCACACCTCGTTCCCAGGCACAGTAAACGTATCTGCCGAAACCCTGGAACAGTTGGGATTTGAAATCTTGGCGGATTTTTTCCGGCAAGGCTTTCGCCGGGTGGTGATAGTCAACGGCCATGGGAGCAACCGCGCTTGGTTGGACCCGCTTCAGAAGAAACTCGAAAAGACCCTCCCCGATCTGCGATTGTTCATATTCGAGTGGTGGAAGGCGCCGGAGGTGCAGGAGCTTGAAAACGAACTTTTCCACGGTGAGCACGGCGCTCACGCCGGCTCCGGAGAAATGTCGATCATATCCCATATTCTGTCTGAAAGTAATTCAAAAGTCCCTCCCATCAGAGAAGCGAGGGGGTGGACCGGAAACGAAAAGTTGACCCCGCAGAAGTTCCGGGAACTGTTTCCACTCGGTGTCGTCGGCCCCACCGACCTCCGCTTGACGGGGGAAAGATCTGGTCATAAAATTTTAACAAGAGCCGTTGAGGCCGTGGCGCGACTTATTGCCGATGATGAGGAAAAATAAAGGGGGGGGAATGAAAGTTCAGCTCATTCAGACACTCGGGACCGTCCGGGGTTCTGAAACCATCCTGCAAAAATCCGCGCCGCCTCTGGGGCTCTTGTCCATCGCCACCTACCTTCAAGAAAACTGCGGAGAGGTAGAGGTGGAAGTCCTGGATGGCGCCATAACCCCTTTGGACGAGATCCAATCGCGTCTTGATGCTGATCTTGTAGGCTTCTCCACAACTCTTTGGAACTACCCCTCTTCGCTGGAGCTTGCCAAGAAAGCCAAGGAACGCGGGGCCATCACCGTCATGGGCGGACACCATGCCACCATGGTGGCAAGAAACATCATCCGAAATCGTGACTATGTCGACTACGCCGTCAGGGGCGACGGCGAAGTGCCAATGCTCGATTTGGTGAAGAAAATGCCGGTCTCTGGCATACCCAACCTGGTCTATCGCAACAATGGATGCATTGTCGACAACCCCGCCCCAGAATTAAACCTCGACGACTACCCCATTCCCAGCCGGGCGTTTGTGGACCTGAAGCCATATTTCGATAATTACTGTCAAGGCATGCCTGACAGCCCGTTTAAAAAATTCACCAATATTTACTCCCATAAGGGTTGTTCGTACCGAATCCAATACGGCCCCTGCGTGTTTTGCGGGATCGCCAACGACAGTTACCGCACCCGCCATCCCCAGCTGCTTTGGGATGAACTTGAATATCTTTATCATGATTACGGCATCTCTTACGTTATGGACGCTGGAGACAACCTGAGCAAGAAATGGCTGCAAAAATTTGCAGAGTGCAATCCCCATCGCTTCCCTTACTCGTTTACTTCCTATATCCGCGCTTCCGAAGTTGACGAAGAATATGCCGACCTCCTGAAATCGCTTAATTGTTACAGCGTCTTCATCGGCATCGAAAGCGGTGATTCCGAAATGCTCGCCAATGCCAACAAAGGTTCCACTGCGGAGGATAATTTCAGGGCGGTTAAGATTCTGCGGGATCGGGGGATCAAGGCAAGACTGGGAATCGTATTAAACATGCCGGGGGAGACCGAAAAGAGCGTTCAAAACACCGTGGACCACATCCTGAAGTTGCTCGACCTGGGCAATGTCGAAGGTCTCTCCTGCTCCCATCTGGTGCCACTTCCCGGCTCCAAAGCTTTTGCCAGGTTGACCGGCAACGGTAATCATATATTACGAGGCCTCCGGAACGAGGATTGTTTTAATCCCGAGAGGCTGGAACAAGAATGGAACCGATGTTTCACCCGACTGCCCTATTCCCGCGCCTTGGAGATCCAGGCCAAAATAAGACTATTAGCGCCGCCGGTTTGCCAATAGGCGGTCTATATCTATCGGCAACTTTAAGGAATCTAAAATGGCTGATGTTGATAAAGATTCTCCAGAAATAGACGGAAAAATTCTCAGCCGGCATATAAAGGAAAAAGACCCGGATGGATTTACAAAAGAAGTTGAGAAGTCTTTGCAGGAAAAGTTGGAAATCCTGTTTACGGCTTCAGGAAGAGGAATAGATATTTATAGGATCGGTTGTTATTACATTTCTCCCAGCTTTGGAGGGTGGCTTAGATACGCTTGGGACCCTGAACCTGAAAGATACGCCGTCATTTCAAAAACCGAATACGCCGGCTATAGTGAACGTTACCAACAGCTGGCTCCTAGAAACGCCAACCTCATGGTGCACCATGGCCTAGAAAAAGAACTTACTATTGAATTCAATCTTTCCTCATCATCTCCCCAAGCTTTTCAAAAAAAGCACATGGAAGAATACAATCGGCTAATTTCCAAAAAGGACATATTTAATCTTACCTTCGATCTTAGCAGTTGTGAAGTTAATATTAACGATCTTAAGGACTTTTTATTAAATGCTTTCTATGGCAAAATTATACAAGCCTTAAGTGAAATAGAATTCGCCAATTTAGTGGTCGCATTTGGCGCATTGAAATTGGATAATGGCGATTCAAATCCCAAGTGGATCAATTATTTGTTCCGAATGTTCATTCTCACCTATTTCTCCACGCTTCAAGTTCTGAAGAAAGAGATGGAGGAGTCAGAAAACCAGAAATATCAAGAGATTATTAAACCTATTTCCGTGCTTATTAAACCTTTTTCTTTAAACCAGGGCGAAAAGACGCAAGATCCGTACGCATGTTTTGCCATTTCCTACAGCAAGATTCCAAAAAATATTGATTCGATTATTAAGGCAGTTCAGTCGGTGGCCAAAGAGGTTTACACGCTTGACCTCTGGAATTGCCACCGCGCTTCGGACTCTGGCAAAAACCTTGTTGTCGTGGAGGACATAATAAGAGAATGCACAACTATCGATAAGAGTGTGCTGTCGTACGTTAACAAGTTCCCAATATATCTGGAAGAGTTGATAGGAAATAAACATAAGTGCAAAAATAGCCCATATGCCGAGCTTCGCATAGACAAAGTTGGTGGACGGGAAATTCCTTGTTGCGAGTTTCATCGCTTAACTGCTGAAATCGTATGCGCCAGCGCCGCTTATCATGACTTTTTAACGGATCTTAAGAGAAAAATCAATCCAACGTATCAGGATGACGAGCAAAACCGAGAAAAGGATGGCAAGCAAAACCGAAAGATGGATAGGGAGAAATTATCGAAAATGAACCGCGGCGATATAATTTATTTATATAGTATGCCCGGCTGCGGCAAGGAAAAAATCGCCAAATTGTGTCATTTGCTCAGCTGGAGGTCATTGTTGCCGATTATTAATGCTGACAAAAGCTTGCCGTTACGCATAAAAGATATTTACGGGGTTTATTTTGAGAAAGATTTTGAAGAAAATTGCAAAGATTGTTTGACTGATTCCGATTGTGATGAAATCGCTGCTTACCATCTTAAAACAATACTTAATAATGGCACCATGTCAGATGAGATAATAAAATGTTTGAAAGAGATCACAAAAATATCGGACGACCAACGACTGCTGGATGAAATATATCCGAAATGTCCTAATTCGGCAAATGCTAAGGCTAAGGTAGATTTCAGGGATCCTTATTTCAATTATTATAGTATCAACGCGGGGGCAATTGAGGATAGGGAATTCAATGAAATGTTTTTCGGAGTACGAGAAAAGGAAAATATAAAGTACGGTCGCTTTACCATCGCCCATCTCACCGGAGGGACGATCTTTCTTGACGAGTTTAATACTATGAATAAAAAATTAGCAATTAGATTGCTAAGGGTTTTCGAGAGTCCCTACCAGATATATATTAAAGACATACCCAAGCCAATCGAGCTAACAGTGTTTACTGTGATCGGTGGAAATTCAAGCCGCGATGGGCTGCTCAAAGCGGGTTTCAGCCCTGCTGTAGTCTCCAGGATATGCGGCAACGAGGTCACAATCCCTCCTCTGAAAGAAAGACCGGAGGACATAGCCGTTTCCGTCTTACATAGGTGCCTGGCATTCAACAAAGAAAAGGCGAAGAATCCAAAGAATTTGCTAAAGCGCATCGAACATTCAGCTATGAGGCTGCTCTGCGAGATGCCATGGGAAGACAATTATAGAGGCTTGAACTTTTTCATGGATGGTCTGTTGAATGATATGCTCTATTCAGGGCCTGCCAAAGGTGTAATCAGCTTCGGAGCGATATTGAAACAATTAAGGAAGAGGGATCTTTTGTCTGGAAAAACCATTAGAATTCGAGAGGAGGCTTTTAATGGAAAATAGAAATTTGAAAGGGAACAGGATTAGTCGGTCCTTGGGTTCGATATTGATTTTATTCGCGATCGGATTTTCAATGGCAGGATGCGAACAGCCATTTCCTGCGCGGGATGAGCAAACCCCTGCCGTCAAGCGTTCTTTCTTGAAGAAGCTCCTGGGGGCTAAAAAACCTTCAAAGCCCGGGCTTCCCGACCCTCTTGTGCTTGGCGCTGTATTGGAATTGACCGGTCCCGGCGCGCCCTATGGCCAGTGGTCCAAGAAGGGCTTGGACTTGGCGGTGGATGATTTGAAGGCAAAAGGCGTCAACGTCCGGTTGATCATCGAGGATGGGCAGAGCGACCCCAAGATGGCCGTGGCGGCGTACACCAAATTGGCCACGGTGGACAAGGTTCCGGTCGTAATAACCACCACCATCAGCGGCTCTGTGATGGCCTGCGCGCCCATCGCTGAGCGCAACCAGGTCATTTTATTTGCACCGGGCTCCTCAAGCCCTGAGATCACCAAGGCCGGTGACTATGTCTTTCGCAACCGGATCAGCGGCATCTACGAGACGGAAAAAGCCGCTGAACTCGCTTATAAGCAACTCGGAATTACCAGGATGGTGATGCTCTTGGTCAACAATGACTTTGGGTTGAGCTATGGGGATGCTTTCCAGAAGATTTATGAGCAAGCGGGAGGCGCTATTGTTGCCAAGGACACTTTCGCTTCAGGCGCCACGGACTTCCGCGTCCAGCTAACCAAGCTTAAAGCCCTTGAATACAAAGGCATTTTCCTGGTGGGCCAGGTAGCCGAGTGCGGTTACGTTCTCAAGCAGGCCAAGGAGTTAGGGATCAAGACCCAATGGATCAGCACCATCGGCGTGGAAAACTCTAAGTTGATCGAGATCGCCGGAGATGCGGCGGAAGGCCTGATCTACACAGCCCCGCGTTATGAACTTGATGACATGGGGACCAGTGGCTTCGAGCAGAAGTACTTCGAGCGCTTTCAGGAGCATTCCAACCTCTATGCGGCCAACTCTTACGACGCGCTTAATCTTCTGGTCAATGCGATTCGATCCGCGGGCTACACCGGCGCCGGCATAAAGGACGCCCTTTATAAAACCAAGGACTATCCGGGCGTTTCCGGCCTTACAACTTTTGACGCAAACGGTGACGTGGTCAAACCAGTGGTCCTCAAGATGGTAAAGGGCGGCAAATTCGTATCATACGAAGCTGCCAAGTAATATCCTGAATGAGTCAACTGATTGCTAATGCCCTGATTACCGCTGCGATTATTGCGTTGGTTGCGGTCGGTTTTCAACTGATTTTTCAGACCGCCCGCTTCTTTCACTTCGCGCACGGCGTCATCATCACCTGCGGAGCCTATTGCGCCTATTGGTTGACGCGAGAGGGGACTCCTTTTACAGCCGCGCTGATTTTATCCGTTTTGTTTTGCGCAGCTTTGGGGTCGGCGATCTGGGTTTTTACTTATCGTCCTCTCCAGGCGAGGGGAGCCGGTCCGACGATTCTGCTGCTGGCTTCCCTCGGGAGCTACATCGTAATCCAAAACGTCATTTCGTTGTGGTTTGGAAATGACACCAAGACCATCCGGCAAGGAGTCGTCCACGAAGGCTTGGAGATTCTCGGAGCGCGGATCACTCCCGTCCAGGCATTGACCATGCTGACCAGCGCAGTGTTGATTGTGGGGCTGCATTTTTTTCTCCAGAAGACCAGAATCGGAAACGCCATGCGCGCCGTGGCCAACGACCCGGAACTGGCCATGATTTCCGGCATTGACAGCAACCGTGTGTTTATCGGGACTTTCGCCATCGGGTCGGCGCTGGCCGGTGTTGCTGGAATTCTGATGGCTCTGGACATTGACATGAATCCGCAAATGGGTATGAACGCTTTACTGATGGGAGTGGTGGCGGTGATCATCGGCGGCGTGAACAGTATTCCCGGAGTTGCGCTTGGGGCTCTCTTGCTGGGCATGGCTCAGAATTTCGGGGTATGGAAAATCAGTTCCCAATGGCAGGACGCCATTGCTTTCATCATCCTACTTGCTTTCCTGCTCTTCCGTCCCCAAGGCTTCATGGGCAAGAAGGTGAAAAAGGCTACAATTTAGGGCGAGCCAACGGCTCGCCCGTACGAAAGAAATATGGATTATTTGCTACATATCCTGATCCTGATCGGCATCTATGTCATACTCTCGCTCTCATTGAACCTGATCGCAGGCTACACTGGCATTCTCTCCATTGCACATGCGGCTTTTTATGGCGTTGGGGCTTATGTGGCTGCGCTGATGGCGCTGAAGCTCGGGACGCCTTTCCTGGCCAATGTCATCTGCGCCATCATCCTTTCCGGGCTTTTGGGCGCGCTGGTGGGCATACCGTCGCTGCGCATCCGGGACGATTACTTTGTCATCGCCACGTTTGCTTTCCAGGTAATAACTTTCAGCGTGCTCAACAACTGGGTCTCTTTCACAAGCGGTCCCATGGGCCTGCCGGGTATTCCCCAGCCCAGGATCTTCGGGCTCCAGGTCTCATCGCATTGGCAATTCCTGGTGCTGGTCGGGATCTGCGCAATCCTGGTCTTCCTGGCGGCGCGGCGGATAGTGGAGTCGCCCTTTGGCCGTGTGCTGAAGGCGATCCGGGAGGACGAGGTTTTCGCACTGGCTGCGGGCAAGAACGTTGCGGCTTACAAGGTTCTGGTTTTCGTGATCGGCGCGGCCATGGCCTCGGTCGCGGGCGCGCTCTACGCCACATACATCACGTTCATAGACCCGACCAGCTTCACGGTGATGGAGTCCATCTTCATCATCTCCATCGTGATCATCGGCGGCGCCGGGAACCTGTGGGGCTCGGTCCTGGGGGCAGCGGTGCTGGTGATCCTGCCCGAGGCGCTCCGCTTCGTCGGCCTGCCCAGCTCGGTGGCCGCGAACGTGCGCCAGATTATTTACGGCGCTCTGCTCGTGGCCTTCATGATGTGGCGTCCCCAGGGTTTCATAGGCGAATACACATTTCGGAAAGGAGACCAGGGTTGAGCTTGCTGGTCTGCGAGGGGCTAACCAAGAACTTTGACGGGGTCAAGGCCCTCTCCAGCTTTTCCTGCGCGGTGAAGCAAGGCGAGATCGTGGGTTTGATCGGCCCGAACGGCGCGGGCAAGACCACGCTTTTCAATGTTCTCACCGGCTTCATCCCCGCGGAGAGCGGCACGGTCCTTTTCCGGGGCAAAGAGATCATTGGCAAGCCGGCCCATAAAATCACCCGCCTGGGCATTGCCCGCACCTTCCAGATTTTGAGACTGATCAAGCGGCTGACCGTGCTTGACAATTCCCTGCTCTGTTATCAGCACCAGCCGGGAGAGCGCCTCGGCAACGTCTTTTTCCGCTCCCGGCAAAGCGCCAGGCACGAGGCCGCGAACCGTGAAAAGGCCGCGGCCCTTATTAAGCAATACGGCCTGGGCGACAAGCTCCATGACCTGGCCGACGCCCTTTCTTACGGCCAGCAAAAACTACTGAGCTTGGTCTGCTGCCTTGCCGCGGGCGCAGACCTGATCCTCCTGGACGAGCCGGTGGCCGGGATCGCGCCGGAGATGATCGAGAAGATACTGGACGTGATCAAGGGCCTGCCGGCGCAGGGCAAGACCGTAATCCTGATCGAGCACAATATGGATGCGATCAGCCGAGTTTGCGACCGGGTGATCTTCATGGATGCGGGCGCCAAGGTCTGTGAAGGCTCGGTGGACGATGTGAGGAACGACCCGCGCGTTATAGAGGCGTACCTGGACTGAGGCGATGACGGAGCAAAACAAAATATTGCTCCAGGTCAAAAACCTGGAAACCGGCTACGGCAAAAAGCAGGTGCTTTTCGGCGCGTCGCTGGAAGCGCGCGCCGGTGAAACCGTGGCCCTGATCGGGCCCAATGGCGCGGGCAAGTCCACCATACTCAAGGCGGTTTGCGGACTGGTCCCGATATGGAAAGGTCAAGTCATATTCAACGGCGAGTCGATCAACGGCGCAACCCCGGCCAAAAACGTCAAAAGGGGGATCACCTTCGCGCCGCAGGGCAACCGCGTTTTTGACGAGCTCTCGGTCAGGGAAAACCTTGAAATCGGCGGGTTCCAACTGCCTAAAAAGGAACTCAAGGCAAGGATGGATGAGGTGGTTCAGCTTTTCCCTTCGCTAAAGGAGCGGATGGACATGGATGCGGGGAAGCTGTCCGGGGGCGAGCAGCAGATGCTGGCTCTGGCCCGGGCGCTTATGCCCAAGCCGAAATTGTTGCTCCTGGATGAGCCATCGCTTGGCCTTTCGCCGGCCCTGGTCAAGGATGTTTTCGCCAAGATCAAAGAGATTGGCCGTACCACTGGCATAGGCATAGTGATCGTGGAGCAAAAGGTGCGCGAGGTTTTGGATATTTGCCGGAAGGTATATTCCATCAAGCTGGGGAAAGTCGTTTTCTCCGGCCCGCCCGAAGCGATAAGGGAAAACAAAGCCAAGCTCAAGGAACTGTTTCTCTAGGATGCCAAAAAATTTGAACCGCAGTATTGATGCCCTCGGTAGCTGATTGATTCCCTGGTGCGGCCGACAGGATTCGAACCTGTGACCATCGGATTAGAAATCCGATGCTCTATCCACTGAGCTACGGCCGCAAAAACCAAGTCTAATTTAACATCTTGTCCGGATTTGGTCAAGAAAGCCTTCCGGCAAGACCCCCTGGAAAATAGGCCCGCGGCCATTCCGAACCGGCGATTTTCAACAGCAACAGCCTTTGGAAATGCATCCCAATCAGATTTTCTCTTGATAAAATGAAATTTCAGGGCCATGCGAAAAAAATACTTGACAACCCCAATATATTGTGCCTATATTCAAGAAACATCAATATGGAGGGGAAAATGATCTGTCAGAGGTGTCTTGAGGAATACGAATTTTTGGGGTTTAAGTATGACTGGGAGAGTAATCGGGCCTTTGGCGGTTTTTCGTGCGGCTGTGAGGAGAAGCTGGTATTGCCTGAGCATGACTGTTTGGGCCTGGGTCTTTTGGATTCGGAGGGCAAGGAGCAGTTACGCCATTTGAGGCTTTTGAGTCTTCGCCGTCAGGTTGAGGGCGAGCGCTGTCCGGACCGGGTTTTCAAGAAGGCGCTGCGCTCGAAGGAGTCTGTTCTTTTGCGTTATCTTTCGGAGGTCAGCGAAAGAGGTTTGCTCATCCGGTGAATGTCTTTTTTTCGGGGTCAGACCCTATCGCCGATGATTGACTTCGAAGTTAGGGTCTGACCCCACGAGGCCTGGGCCGCTGAGAGCTTTTAAAACAGGAACTTAAGCGCCCCAATCTGGTCTAATTTCCCGGGAAAGTTTGCTTCGCCAAGCATCGTTGTTTATAATCGGGTTTTACCCGTGAGGTCAGGCTTCAACATCGAATACCGAACTTCGGCAGTGAGGCCTGACCTTTTCGCAGGTTGCCAAGGGGCTGGAGGTTGAGAGTGGCAGGAAAAATTCTGGCGGTCCTGGCGATGTTTGCCGCGGTTTCCGCCTCCGCGCAAAAACTGCCTTTGCCCAGGCTGCATTTGCCGGCGCCTTCTGCGGGGACGACCGCGGCCGCAAGCGGCCAAGTCCCCGCCGGGAACCTGCCTTCCTTAAAGCTTGCGGCCAGGATCGACCCGGTCAAGATTTACGCGGCCGAGAGCTTCTATTATTTGATCGCGCTGGATTGGTCCAAGTCGAGCGCAGCCTGCGAGCTTGAATTCAAGCTGCCGGAGGCGCCCAAGGCCCCGGGCGTGAAAGCAATCGGGTCCGAGTTTGAGTCCGAGAGCTCGCTCAAGGCCGAGACCGAGACCGTCACCCGGATTTACAAGTTCAAGTATTTTCCGGAAAAGAGCGGCAAGACCTCCATCCCCCAGGCTGACTTTGAATACCGCTGCCGGGGGACTGAAGCCTACGCTCAAGTGTCGGCCCCGCCTTTCCCGGTCGAGGTCATGCCCAAGAGGTTCCATCTCGCGGACCTGAAAGGCAACAGGAGCTTCCAGGCCGTGCTCGCCTCCGTGCTCGCCCTGGCCATCGGCTCCTCGGTCTTCATGTTCCTGCGCGACCGCAAACGCAAGGCCGCGCCCAAGCCCGCGGAGCTGGTGAAGTCGCCGGAGGACAAGGCGCTGGAGCTTTTGACGAGCGCGGACCAGTACCGCATTGCGGGCAGGTATCCTGATTATTTCCTGGGGCTGGAGCGCGCGCTCAAGCTGGCGCTGGAAGAGAAATATTCCATGCGCTGGTCGGGCAAGGACAAGATGAGGGACGAGATCGGCCGGGCCACCGCGCCGGAGCTTGGTGAAGGAATAGAGCAGTTTCTGGTTTTGTCCGACCGGGTCAAGTTCGCGGGCCTGGAGCCGAAGAGCGCGGAGCTGGACCGGTGCTACCAGGCGGTCCGCCGGGTCATTGAATACCAAAAGTTGGAAATAGCCGGAGGTGGAAAATGAGTGAAATGGACAGGGTCCAGGCGCTGGTTGAAGAGGAGAGCGGTTTTGTGGACAAGCTGCTTGGAGAAGTGGGCAAGGTGATCGTGGGCCAGCGCAAGATGACGGAGCGCATCCTGATCGGACTCTTGTGCAAGGGGCACATCCTGTTGGAAGGCGTGCCCGGCCTGGCCAAGACCCTCACCATCAAGACCTTCTGCGATTCCATCAAGGTCAAGTTCCAGCGCATCCAGTTCACGCCCGACCTCCTGCCCGCGGACATCATCGGAACCCTGATCTACGACCAGAGGACCGGGAACTTCATCCCCAAGAAAGGCCCCATCTTCGCCAACCTCATACTCGCGGACGAGATCAACCGCGCGCCGGCCAAGGTGCAGAGCGCGCTCTTGGAGGCCATGCAGGAAAGGCAGGTCACCATCGGGGAAGGCACTTACAAACTGGAAGAGCCCTTCCTGGTGCTCGCCACCCAGAACCCGATTGAGCAGGAGGGCACCTATCCTCTGCCCGAGGCCCAGGTCGACCGCTTCATGCTCAAGGTGCTGGTGGGGTATCCGAGCAAGGACGAGGAAAAAGAGATCATGGAGCGCATGACCGGCTCGCAAACGCTTTGCGCCGGCCCGGTGATCTCGAGCCAGGAGCTGCTCCACGTCCGCGGGATCATCAACCAGATTTATATCGACCCCAAGATCAAGGACTACCTCCTCGAGATCGTGTTCGCCAGCAGGTCCCCCGCGGAATACGGCTTGAAAGACCTGGAAGGGCTCATCGCCTGGGGCGCCAGCCCGAGAGCGACCATTTACCTGAACCTTGCCGGCAGGGCCCATGCTTTCCTCCGACACCGCGGCTACGTCACTCCCGAGGACGTCAAGGCCATTGCGCCCGAGGTGCTGCGCCACCGCATCCTGCTGAGTTACGAAGCCGAGGCCGAGGAGATAAAGAGCGACGATGTCATCCGCCAGATCCTGGATAAAATTGAAGTCCCCTGAGCAGGAAGCGCCCGCGGGAGACTCGCTCCGCCAGCTCTTGAAGCGCGTGCGGCGGATCGAGATCGCCACGCGCAAGGCGGTCAACGAGGTCTTTGCCGGCGAATACCACAGCGTGTTCAAGGGCCGGGGAATCGAGTTCCTGGAAGTGCGCGAATACTGCCCGGGGGACGAGGTCCGCATTATTGACTGGAACGTGACCGCGCGCCTGGGCGCGCCCTTTGTCAAGGTTTTTGCCGAGGAGCGCGAACTGACCGTGATCATCATGGTCGACGCTTCCAGCTCGCTCAAGTTCGGCACCGTGGACAAGGTCAAGTCGGAGCTGGCCGCGGAGCTTTCCGCGCTCTTCGCCTTCTCCGCGATCAAGAACAACGACCGCGCGGGGTTGATCATCTTCACCGACCGGATCGAGCGCTACCTGCCCCCGCGCAAGGGTTCCCGGAACGCCCTCCGGCTCATCCGCGAGGTGCTCGGGTTCAAGCCCGAACATAAAAACACCGACCTCGCAGTCGCGCTCGACTTCCTGTTCCGGGTCCAGAAACGGAAAGCCGTGGTGATCCTGATCAGCGATTTCCTGGCCCAGGGCTACGAGCAGAAGTTGAAGGTCGCGCGCAAAAAATACGACCTGATCGCGCTCACCCTGGGCGACCCGCGCGAGCGGGAAATCCCGGCATTGGGCCTGGTGGAGTTGGAGGACGCGGAGACCGGGAAAAGCATGGTGGTTGACAGTTCGGAGCCGGCGGTGCGCGAATATTTCGCGGGCGCGTTTGCGCTCCGGCGCAAGGCCCAGGCCGAGCTCTTCCGCAAATCGGAGGTTGACGCGATCCCGATCTTCACGGGGGAAAATTTTGAGCCGGCCCTGGTCAGGTTTTTCCGGGGCCGGGCAAGGAGAGCCGCCAGATGAGCAAATGGGTCAAGGCGATTTTGGGATTGAACCTGGCCGCAAGTCTGACCGCGGTCGGAATGGTCGCGTGGGTTTTGCTCAAGCCCGGTTTTTCCCAAGAGCCGGCTTCGGAATTGCATTCCAGCCGCGCCGCGGTGTTTGAGGCGAGCGCGTTGTACAAGGCCGCGGCCCAGGAGTACCAGGCCGCGGCCGAGGCTTCCGCGGGCGAGGAGTCGTTCAACTACTGGCTCAAGGCCGGCGACCTTTGTTACGACAAGGCCATGGATTACATGTGCGCGGCGCAAAGTTACCTTGCGGCCAAGTCTTCGGGCAAGGCCGAAATCCCGCCGGAGGCCGCGACCAGGCTGGTCAACTCGCTCAAGAACCTGGGCAAGACCGCCCAGGCCCAGGCCTGGCTCAATGACCTGACCGCGCTCAACCCCAAGCCGGGCCAAGGCGCCACGGTCGCGGCCAGGATGGGAGAGCGGGAGATAACCCTGGCCGAACTCAAGGCTTCGCTCGACCTGGAGCCGCCCGAGGCGCGCGCCAATTTTGAGGGCAAGGACGGGCTCAAGCGCTACCTCAATTATTTCCTCTTCTCCAAGCTGCTCTACGAGGAGGCGCTCAAGGACGGCATGCTCGACGAGACCACCAACCAGGCCATTGAGCGCTTCAAGCAAAGCTTTCTTTCCCAGAGGTATTACCAGAAGAACCTGATGAGCAAAATCGAGGTCTCGGACAAAGAATTGAAAGAGTATTACGACCAAAACCCGGCCGAGTTCAAGGACGCCGCGGGAAAACTCAAGCCGTTCAATGAAGTGAAAAGCCGGCTGGCGCTCGAGCAGAAGAAGAAGCGGGCGCTCACCGTCAATGACCTCTGGCTCTACGACCAAATACAGAAACGAGGGATCAAGATCAATGAGCAGGCGTTTGCCCCTGCCAGGTAAAAAAGCCTGCGCGCTGCTCGTGCTCGGAGCGGCGCTTGCGGCCAAAGCTCCGGCGGGGGAAAGCCCGGCCGGCACTACCACCCCGCTTAAACCCGCGAGTCAGGCCGGAACAACCGTGATGACCGCGGTTAAGGACAGCCCCGAACTTTTTCTCGGACAGGCCAAAGTGTACTCCAAGGTCGACAAGCTCGTCATCACCGTCGGCGAGATCATCAACTACGAGATGGAAGTGGAAGTGCCCCAGGGGTACGAAGTGGCGATCCCGCCCCCGGGCGCGCAACTCGGAGAGTTCCTAATCCGAAAATATGAAATTCCGCCTCCGCAAAAAAAAGGCGAGCGCGCCGTCCAAAAATTCATCTTCAAGATCACGTCTTATGCCACGGGCGAGTCGTCCATACCCCCGGTGCCGGTCATCCTCTTGAAAAACAAGAATCCGGTACGGGCGGTTTTAGCCGAGGAAATACGCGTCCGGGTCGCGCCGGTGAGTTCCGCGGAAGAGATGGAGATCAAGGACATCAAGCCGCCGCTGCCCGCGCCTTTTGATTACAAGCCGCTGCTCATCACCGGCGTTGTGCTTGCCTTGCTCATCGCCATCGGGATCGCGGCAGTGCTTGCGGTCCGGCGGATGCGCCGGCCGGCAATGCCCCTGCCCGAGCCCCTGCCCGAGCCCGAGCAGCTTGCCCTTCAAGAGTTGGCTGAACTGGAATCCCTGGGCCTGCTCGAGAAAGGCGAATTCAAGGAATACTACGCCCGGTTAAGCGAGATCATCCGCAGATACCTCGGGCTCCGGTTTGTCATTTACGCGCTTGAGTTCACAACCACCGAGACCATGACCGCGCTCAAGGACAAGTGGATCGAGCACGCAGCCTGGCAAATGATCGGACAGTTCTTAACCGACTGCGACCTCGTCAAGTTCGCCAGATTCAAGCCCGAGAACAAAGCCCAAACCGAAATCATGGGCCGCTCCCGGAAGATCATCCAAATCACCCGGCCTTCGGTCAAAGAAGAGCCGGCCAGAGCCGCGGGAGCCCGGTGATGTTCAGGTTCGCGCAGCCGTGGCTCCTGCTCTTGGTCCTGCTCGGACCGGCGTTGGTTTTCCTCTTCCACCGCCTCAAGCCGGCCCGGGCCAAACTCAAGTTCCCGGACCTTTCCCCCCTGGCCGCTATCCCCGTGACCACGCGCGCAAGACTCGCCGAAATTCCGCTCTGGCTCTTGGCGATTGGAATATCTTTTCTCGCGCTCGCGCTCGCCCGGCCCCAGCACGGCGACGCCCAGGAGGAGATTTCCGGCGAAGGCGTTGACATCATGGTGGTGCTGGACGTTTCGACCAGCATGAGCGGCCGGGACTTCGGTCACCGGAGCCGGCTGGAAGTGGCCAAGCAGGTGACCAAGGAATTCATCCTCAAACGGACCTACGACCGGATCGGCCTGGTGGTGTTCTCGGCAATCGCCTTCACCCATTGCCCGCTCACCACCGACCACCGGATTCTGCTCAACTTCGTGGACCGGGTCGGGTTCACCCGCCGCGAGCACGACGGCACCGCCATCGGCAACGCGGTCGCGGTCGCCACCGAGCGGCTCAAGGACTCCAAGCTCAAGAGCAGGATCATCATCCTGGTCACCGACGGCGAGAACAACCGGGGCATCGACCCGCTCCAGGCCGCGCAGATCGCCAAGGCCTTCAGCCTCAAGCTCTACCCCGTCGGCATTTACAACCCCGCCGGGTTCCTCCAGCCCATCGACGACATCATTTTCGGCACCCGCTACGTTCTCACCCGGCCGCAGGTGGACGAGGACATGATGACTAAGGCCGCGGAACTCACCGGCGGAAAATATTTCCGCGCCGCGGACCCCAAGGCCCTGGTGAATATTTTCGCGGAAATTGACAAGCTGGAGAAGAGCAAGGTTGAGGTCAAGCGCTACTACCGCTATTCCGAACGCTTCCGACCCTGGGCCGTGCTCGGACTGGTGATGATCCTGGCCGGGATCGCGCTCGCCGACAGCTATTTCCGGAGGATACCGTAATGCGCTTCGCCGCGGGCGACTGCCTCTGGCTGCTGGCTCTCATCCCCCTGCTCGCCGGGTTCTGGGCCGTGGCCGACCTGCGCAGGAAAAAGGCGCTCGCGGCCTTCGGCAGCATGGAGCTCTATGAAAAGATCGGGCTTGCCCTGAGCAGCCGGGCCAGGTGGGTAAGGCGCGCGATGACCCTGGCCGGGATACTGCTGACCATAGGCGCGCTGGCGCGGCCCCAGTGGGGAGCGCGTTTGACCAGGATCGAGCAGAAGGGCGTGGACATCGTGATCGCCATGGACACGAGCAAAAGCATGCTGGCCCAGGACATCAAGCCCAGCCGGCTGGAAAAGGCCAAGTACGAACTGGAAAAACTGCTCGACATCCTCCAGGGAGACCGCATCGGCATCGTCTGCTTCGCCGGAACCGCTTTCACGCTTTCCCCGCTCACCCTCGACTACTCCGCGGCAAGGCTGTTCCTGCAAAGCATCTCCACCGAGGTGGTGCCCGAGCCGGGAACCTGCCTCGCCGACGCCGTCAAGGCCTCGGCCGAGAACTTCAACCCCAACGAGCGGAAGTACAAGGTGATCCTGCTGCTCACCGACGGCGAGGACCATTGCAAGGAGTTGGGCATGGATCCGGTCAAGGCCGCGGAAGAGGCCAAGGAGCAGGGAGCGGTGATCTATACCATCGGCATCGGCTCTTCCGAGGGCGGCCCGATCCCGCTCACCGGCGAGAACGGGGCCCTGGAATACAAGCGCGACGTCTCGGGCGAGCGGGTGCTGTCCAGGCTGGATGAGGACGCGCTCAAGCAGGTGGCATTGGCCACCGGCGGCAAATATTACCATTCGGTCGCGGGCGAACTTGAAGTGGAAAAAATTTATGATGAGATAAGACAGATGGAGCGCAAGAAATTCGGGGAACAGGTCCAGGTCGAATACGAAGACCGGTTCCAGTACTTCCTGGCCGCGGCCATGGCGCTCTTCTTCGCCTCCGCCCTGATCCCGGAGAAAAAAAAATGAAACGGAACGCGCTCCGGATAATGGTTTTCGCCGCGGCCCTTTCCGGGCTTGCGCTGGGAGGGGGCGTTTACGAGAAGACCAAGGCCGGGAACGAACTCTGGGCGCAGAAGAAATACCAGGATGCCTTCAGCAAATACATGGAGGCATCGAGCCAGGCCAAGGGGCCCGCGGAAGCGCTGCTCCACTACAACATGGGCGGCGCGCTCTACAAGCAGGAGCGTTATGACGAGGCGGTCAAGGAGTTCGAACAGGCGCAGTCGTCCCCGGACTCCAAGCTCAGGGAAAAGGCGTATTACAATTCCGGCAACTGCCATTTTCGGTCCGGGGTCGCGGCCAAGGATATTGAGTTGTTGAAAAAAGCCGCGGCCGGTTACCAGAAAGCGCTCGAGATCGATCCCAACGACCAGGACGCCAAGCACAACCTGGAGGTGGTGAGAAGGCACATACAAATGCAGAAAGAAAACCCGCCTCCGCAGCCACAGTGTCCGAAGCCGCAGCCGGGCCAGGACCAGAAAAAGGACCAGAAGCAGCAGCCCAAGCAGGACCAGCAGCAGAAGCAAGAGCAGCAGACTCAGCAAGGCCGGGCGCCCAAGCCTTCGGGCCAGCCCCGGGAGTTGAGCAAGGAGGAAGCGGAACGGATTCTGCAATCTCTTTCGGAGCAGGAAAAAGAGCAGCTCAAGGATTTGATGAAGGCCCAGGGCCAGTCTCAGGGCATGGGCAAGGACTGGTAAATGGGCATGGGCGGCCACAGGAGGCTCTTTTTGGCTGCGGCTCTGGCCGCGGTCATGGCGCCGCTTTGCGGCTGGGCCCAGGTCAGGTTCAATGTTGCCATCCAGCAGAGCCGTCTGCGGGTGGGGGAACGCACCGTGCTCGCGGTCTTGATTGAAGGCGAGGACATTGACACCAACCGCCCGGTGCAGCAACCGGAAGTAGGCGCGTATTTCCGGATCGAAGGCCGGTCCGGCCCGAGCGTGAGCACGCGGATGTCCATCGTCAACGGCAAGGTCAGCAAGCAGTCCAGCCTGGAATACCAGTATCAACTGGTCGCGCTCAAGCCCGGCAGGTTTACCATTCCCAGGATGAGTTACCTGAGCGGGGGCAAGACTTATTTCAGCGCTCCGGTCGAGGTTGAAATCCTGAACCCCCAGGCCGCGGACCGGATTGCCGCAGCCCCGCTTAAGAACGGAGCGCCCGAGAGCGACCCTGCGCTCAAACTCGAACTCGACCGGAAAGAAATTTACGCCGGAGAGCAGGTGGTCGCCGCATGGCGCCTCTATTTCCAGCGCGGGATTCAGAACCTGCGGGTCGCGCCCGCGCCCCCGGCCATGGCTGATTTCAAGGCCATGGAACTGGAAAAGGCCGTCCAATTGAAAACCTTTTCCAGAAACTACCGCGGCCAGCCCTGGAACGTGGCGTTCATTCAGAGTTACTCGCTCTACCCCCTGGCCGCGGGCCAGGCCGCCATCGGCGCCCTGGAACTCAGGTACCGGGAAGAATTCGCCCAGCGCGACTTCTTCGGCATGCCCGTGGGCCCGGAGCAAAGCGTGGCCTCCGAGCCCGCGGTGATCACCGTCAAGCCTCTGCCCGAACCGGCGCCGCCTGAATTCACGGGCGCGGTCGGCGAATTTGAAATCAGGAGCGAGCTGGCCAGGCCCGAGGTCAGGGTGAACGAGAGCAACCAGCTCGCCGTGATCGTCACCGGGGACGGAAACCCGGACTACGTGCTGGAGCCCAGGTTCGTCATGCCCGTCGGGTTTGAGGTTTACCCGCCCGAGGTCAGGGCCTCGGAGGAGGTCCGTTCCGGCCGGTTGTTTTCGAGCAAGAGGTTTGAATACGTGCTGGTGGCCAAGACCGAGGGCGAGCTTACAGTCCCGGCCATCAGTTTCAGGTACTTCGACCCCAAGGCCGGGGAGTATAAGCTGGCCGAGGCCAAGGCCATCACGGTCTCGGTCGCGCCCGGGACCGCAATATCGCCGGCAGGGTCATCCGCGGCAATCCCGTCCCTGGAAGTGGTCTCGGACATCCGTTACGCCAAACCGGACCGGCAGAGCCTGGATGACCAGTCCATCGGACTTTTCGGGAGCGGCTGGTTTTGGGCCGGCCACCTCGCCGGAATCCTGCTCGTGGCGGGCGCGATTTACTACCGGCTCCGGCGCGAAAGGCTCGATCAGGACCACCTGTTCGCCCGCAGGCGCCAGGCCTTTGGACAATCGAAAAAACGACTCAAAAAAGCGGCCGGACTCGCCAGGAAAGGAGAAAGCGCCGAATTCACCGCGGAACTCAAGCGAGCGCTCCTGGAATATTTCGGCGACCGCTTCGGCGCAAGCCCCTGGGGACTGCTCGAAGAAAACATGCGCGCAATCATGGCGAAAGAAAGCGTCCCGGCCGAAACCGCCGCGGCATTCATCGGCCTGCTCTCGGACTTAAGCCGCGAGCAGTTCGCCGGAAAAATGCACGCGGACGGCGCCGAGCTGCTCAGCCGCGGCGAAAAAATTATCGCGGCAATCGAGAAGGAAAAAGCATGAAGATCAAGGCCCTGGTCGTTGTCCTCGCCGCGCTCATCGGCCGCGCCGCTCCGGGCTCCGACGCCGCGGCCGCCCTTTACAACCAGGGCAACGGCTTTTACGGCCGGGGAGAGTTTGACAGGGCCGTTGAATATTACGAGCGCGCGCTCCGCTCGGGCGCGGTTAATAGTGACCTGTATTACAATTCGGGGAACGCCTGGCACCGGCAGGGGGACATTGGCAGGGCCGTGCTTTTATGGTCGCGCGCGGAACGGCTCAGCCCCCGGGACCCGGACCTCCGGGCCAACCTCGCGCTGGTCCGGAAAGAAATCGCCAAATCGCTCCCGGCCCAGGACCAGAGCCCGGTCACCCAAGCCTCCCGCGCGTTCCGCGACCTCGGCCCGGCCAGGACCTGGGCGCTGGTTTTGAGCTCCTCGGCCTGGGGGTTCTGGATTCTGCTGTCGCTGGTCATGGTCACGGCCGGAAAAAAAATCCGGACCGCCTTATCGCTTTTGCTGGCATTGTTCATTATACTTTTAACCGTGAGCGCCGCGGGCTATTTAAGCCGCAGACACTGGGAGACCGAGCCTTCCGCGGTGGTGCTCGCCCGGGGGGTTTCTGCGAGGAGTGGTCCCGGAGAAGGCTTCACCTCGGTTTTCAGCCTGGCGCCGGGCGCGAGAGTCCTCTTGAAGGAATGCCGCAGCGGGTTCTGCTCGGTTGAACTTCCGCCCGGGATGGTCGGATGGGTGGACGAGAAAGCCATGGAGAAAATCTAGGGCGCCAAGGAAGGCGACTTGAAACCCGGGGGTCTGGCGGCGAACTCTGGGGTCAGACCCCAACCACGAAGCTCGAACCTCGAAGTTGGGGTCTGACCCCATGCGGCCTGACCCCATAAAAGACAGGGCGCTAAGGAGGGCGACTTGAAAGACAAGGTAAGGAAGGCGGTGTTACCGGCCGCGGGCCTGGGCACGCGTTTCCTTCCGGCCAGCAAGGCGATTCCCAAGGAGATGATTTCCATCGTGGACAAGCCGACCATCCAGTACATTGTGGAGGAAGCGGTAGCGAGCGGGATCAAGCAGGTGGTTCTGGTCACGGCCAGGGGCAAGTGTCCGATTGAGGACCATTTTGACAAGGTCTGGGAGCTGGAGCACATTTTGCGGGAACGCGGCAAGAACGGGCTTTTGGAGGTCAGCCAGGCCTTGTGGAAGATGGTGGAGGTTATCTCGGTCCGCCAGCACGAGCCGCTCGGGCTGGGGCACGCTTTCTATTGCGCCAAAAACGTGGTGGGCGACGAGCCGTTCGTCGGGATGCTGCCCGACGACATCGTTGACTGCCCGGATTATCCCTGCGCCAGGCAGCTGATCGACGTCTATAACAAATATAAATGCTCGGTGGTCGCGCTGATGAAGACCCCGCCCCGCCTGATCGACAAATACGGCATGGTGAAGTTCAAGCCGGTGGAAGGCAACGTGGTCCAGGTCTTTGACAGCGTGGAAAAACCCAAGCCCAGCGAGGCGCCCTCCGACCTCGGGATCGTCGCCCGATACCTGTTCACGCCCGAGATCTTCCAGGCTTTGGAGGAAACCAAACCCGGAGTGGGAGGCGAAATCCAGATCACCGACGCCATCGCCAACCTCGCCCGCAAGGGACGCATGTATGGCTGCATCTTCAAGGGCGAACGTTTTGACGCCGGGGACAAGTTCGGGTATCTCGAAGCCACCGTCCACTTCGCGCTCCAGCACCCGGAACTGGGAGACAGGTTCAGGAAATGGCTCAAGGAATACGTCAGCAAAATTTGAAGCGGCCGCGCGGGGTCACGCGGGTGGGGGCAGGCCTTAACTTCGAAGACCGAGTTTCGGCGATAAGGCCTGACCCCTCCAAAATATTTTTCCCCTCCCTTGAGGGGAGGGGATTAAGGGGAGGGTGGCGGAGGCCATTAAGGGCAAGGACTTGCGGGATTTCAAATGGACCCTCGCTCAAGCGACCCTCACCCCATCCCTCTCCCCTCTCAGGGAGAGGGAGCCACTTGTCGAAAACCTCCGACAGGGCAAAGGGACCGGTCCAATGAGGATCGTGGTTGCGGACTCGGCCGGGTTCTGCATGGGCGTGCGCCGTGCCGTGGACATGGCGCTGGAGTTGATGGACCGGACACAGGAGCCGGTGTGCAGCATCGGCCCGCTCATCCATAACCCGCAGGTGGTGGAGCTCTTGAAAAAGCGGGGGGTCAGGCCCGCGCTAAGCCTGGACGAAATCAATAAGGGCATTGTGATCGTGCGCTCCCACGGCATCAGCCCCGCGCTCAGAAAAAAGTTGGAAGCCCGGGGCATCAAGATTCTGGACGCGACCTGCCCGAAAGTGGCCCGGGTGCATCATGCGGTGGAAAAATATTCGGGGCTCGGATACCTGGTCGTGGTCCTCGGCGACCCCGGCCATTCCGAGGTCGAAGGCATACTCGGGTTCGCGGACAACCAGGCCGTGGTGATCCAGTCCGCGGAGGACGTGAAGAAACTTCCGGACGCGGACCAGGTGATCCTGGTGGCGCAGACCACTCAGAGCAGCGCGCGGTTTGAGGAAGTCGCGTCCGCGATGCGCGAGCGGTATTCGTCCCTGGCCGATGACCGGCTGGTGATCATCAACACCATTTGCGATTCCACGGAGCGCAAGCAGGAAGAGGTGCGGGAGCTTGCGCGGAAAGTGGACGCCTTCGTGGTGGTGGGCGGGAAAGAAAGCGCGAACACCAGGCGCTTGAAGGAGATCGCGGAATCCGAGGGCAAGCCCGCGTACCTGGTTGAGAGCGAGGACGAGTTGGACCTGGAGAAAATTCGCGGGCTTTTCGCGGTGGGACTGACCGCGGGCGCCAGCACGCCCAACTGGATGATCCGGAGGGTCTATAATAAGCTGCGCGCCGCGGGTCTCGCCGGAGTCAAATATCCCCTGCGGCTCCTTTACAAATGGGTCAGGTCCCTGACCGTATTCAACTTGTTCCTCGCACTGGGCGGAGCATTGGTCTGCGCACTTGCCGGAAGGATGATCACCGGCGAGTTCAACCTCCACGCCTGCGCCGCGGCCTTCTTTTTTATTTCGGCAGTCCAGGGCCTGAGCGCATTCAGGAGCCGGCTCGCTCTTCAAGTCGTTGATCCTCGGGGCGGTTATTTTTCAGACCCCGGTTTTTTATATGCGGCCCTGGCCGGGCTTGTGCTCGGCGCCGGCTTTGCTCTGCTGGTGGACTTGCGCGCGCTCGTTTTCTACGCCGCGCTTGCCATGATGAGCATTTGGCTCCAGGGCCCCTGGAAAACACAAGCGAAACCCGTCGGAGGGGCCCGGTTTCGCGGCCTGCCCGGAATCAGCGAGGCATCCAGCGCGCTCGCATGGGCGGCAATGGTCGTGCTCGTCCCGCTCTCGGGCAGGGCAGGGGATTTCGCGCGAACGGACACCTGGCTCCTGTTCACGGTCTTTTTCCTCATGGCCGCCGGCCGGGGAGTGCTCTGCGAATTCCAAGACCCGCAGGCCGACCGCATGGTTGGCAAGGAAACCCTTCCGACTTTGATCGGAGCGGAAAGGAGCCGGCTGCTGATACATATGTTACTTGGCCTGGCCGCGGTCCTGGCCGTTTCCGGGTTCTGGCTGGCCGGCTTGGGACCGGCCCATGCCGGGATACTGGTCGGACTGGTCTGGCTCTGGGCGTGCGTGCCAATCTTTGCCAGAACAACCGTAATCCAGGGTTTGGCCGCGGAACTGGTGATCGACTTCAGCTTCATTCTGGCCGGAGCCGCGGGGCTCGCGATCAGCGGCCTATACTGAGAGGCGGATCATGGCCCGCGGAAAAATCTTGCCGCTCTTTTGCGCCACAGCCTGCCTGCTCGGGTTTGCCCCGCATAAAAAAATCGGAAGCGACTTCCTGCCCGCAAGCGGACAGGTGCGACTGGCTGTCATCCTGGCCGGTTTCCCGGACCAGCCGCCCACGGCGAGTCCGCAGGAAGTGGAGCGCATGCTGTTTTCGGAGGGCCGGGTCCCGGCCGGCTCGGTCGCGGAATATTTTTCCGAAGTGTCCGGCGGCAAAGTCAAAATCACGGGCAAGGTCTTCGGCTGGCTGGAGCTCTCAAAACCCGAGGCCTATTACGCCAATTCCAGCTTCGGCCATAACCCCGCGTCGTTTCCCAAAAACGCCGGGGGACTGGTGGCCGAGTTGATCGAACTCGCGGCCGGCGCCGGCGCGGATTTTTCCGGGTTCGACAATTCCGGCGACGGAGCGGTTGACGGCCTGGTGATTATTTTTTCCGGCAAGGCCGGCGGCGCGGAGGGGAACAAGGAGTTGATCTGGCCCTGGGTCAGTTATCTTACGATGGACGGCGTCGGGCCTAAAGTCAAAAACAACGTGACCATTGACCGCTATGCCATCGTGAGCGAACTCAACGCCAGGTCCCAGCCGAATTTCGTGATGCCGCTTTGCCACGAACTCGGACATCTCTTCGGCCTGCCCGACTTGTACGACTGGAGCAATAACTCATTCGGGGCCGGAAGGTTCGAACTCATGGCCGCCGGAGTCTTCGGAGGCGGCAAGCCCTTCTGGCCCTCGGCATGGACCAGGGCTTACCTGGGATGGGCGGAGGCGGAAGAACTCGATGCCGGCGGCAAATATAAACTTGCGCCCGCGGAAAAAGACGGCCCGGTCTTCAAAATTAATTCAGCCGAATCCAGGGAATATTTCCTCATCGAAAACCGACAGCCGCTCGGGAAGGATCAGGGACTGTTCGGAAAAGGCATGGTCATATACCACGTTGACGAAAAAGTCCTCACCGCCAATAACCAGGCCTGCACCGGCCTTTGCCCAAAAAGCCATTACCTCTTGTCGGTCGAGCAGGCCGACGGCGAGAACCACCTGGAGCGGAAATCGAACGCCGGGGACGCGGGCGATTTTTTCCCGGGGATAACCCGGGCCTCGCAATTCAACGACGCCACCGGCGAGGGCGAAACCTTGCTGCTGGGCGCAAGCGGCCGGCTTTGGGACGGGTCTCTTTCCGGGATCAGGATCAGCGGCATCCGGCTCAAGGGAGAAGAGGTGACTTTCCGGCTCAAGCTCGACAAACCCAAAAGCCCGGACCCCTTCAGCCGCGAACTCAGACTCACGGGCTGCAAAATCGTGGACCTCGGAGATGGCGACTCGGTGCTCGAGCCGGGAGAAGAATTCCGCATCATCCCTGTTGTTTCCAACCAGGGGCCCTGGGCGGGAGGAGTGAAGGTCACGGCCGCGGCGCCGGAACTGGAGATTCCAAAAGCAGCGCAGCGCATCGGGATGATGAAAGCCGGAGAGGTTGTGGAAGCCGTGCCGGGTTTGCAACTGCGGGTGCTTGACTCCTGGCAGGGAGCAAGGCCGGTTGCAATCACACTCAAGATCAAATCGGGCCTGGTCAATTTCAGTCGCGAGGAAAAAATTGAGGTTGTGGTCGGCCGGCCGGAGATCGCGCTGGTCATGGACGATGACGGCCTGGGCCTGAAAAGTATCTACCAGGCGGCTTTGAAGGATGCCGGCAAAGTCTTCCATACCATCGAGGTCAAGGACAAGCTTCCGGATTTGGAGACCTTGAACCAGTTCAAGCTCATCATCTGGGCCACGGGCGTGAGGGGCGCGGACGGAAATCCCGCGCTCGATCAAGCGCGGCAACAATTGCTTTCATCGGTCCTGGACAACGGGACCAATCTTCTGCTCATCTCTCCGGGGCTTGACCTGGACGAAAATTCCGGACTGGCCGAAAAGCTCGGCATCAAGTCCGCTCATCCCAACCAAGGCATCGGCGCGATCCAGCCCGAAGCCAAACCGTCCCAACTGATACCGCTATCGCAATTCTATTTCCCCGCGGCAAACCCCTGCGCTGCGATTGACCCCGCAAGTTCAAAAGTGATCTACAAGGATTCCCGAGAACATGCGATAGCGGTCTTGTTCCAGCGCCAAGATCAATCCGCGCTCACCTTGACCGCGCCGCTTGAAGCTCTCAAGGACAAAAGGCGCGCTGAACTGCTCAAGGAACTACTGGAGCAGTATTAAGTAGTCAGCAGCCAGTAGCCAGGGAAAAACGAAACAGCAGCCAGCCTGTCCTCCGTCTTGTTCTACGAAGTCACAACTTGCTCGAACAATCTTGGGACGAAGTAGAAAGCCTCCCTTCATGCGTTTGTGCTTCGTCAGATAAGAGCGAAGGAGGGTTCCTCGCACTTTGGGCAGACCGGTAGCGTCAAAAATTCAGCGCAACAAAATTCGGGAATTGGGAATTAAGTGTTGGCAATCGGGAATTCGCGGTTGATTGCTTCTGTGCGAGCGACTTCAGTCGCGAATCCTTTTCCGTTTTTCCCTTTCTCATTCAGCGCTTGGCGTTCCCGATTTCCGGGCGCACCAGTAGCGTTGAAAATTCAGTGCAGCGAAAAAGTGCGTTGCGTAGTCAAGGTCCGGCGGAAACCAATCCAATTCTGCGTCGTCCCGCCTTAAAGCGGGATTCAGCGAAATGCCCGCCAGTCCGGTTATCCCTTTATCTAGATCAGGGCCGGAAATAAGGCGGGCCCGGCCTTCCGCGAATATCGTACGGGCAGGGCTAGCCCTGCCCGTACAATTGGTCCGCGGATCGAACAATGAAAAAACGCAG
>Ga0315274_10000945_pt1 | contig 45128 bp, 54 predicted proteins | sample YL17G02_20_MG_FD_203700 | JGI IMG/M metagenome (GOLD analysis project Ga0315274, IMG submission 203700) | Sediment microbial communities from Yellowstone Lake, YNP, Wyoming, USA - YL17G02_20 | ecosystem: Environmental > Aquatic > Freshwater > Lake > Sediment | place: USA: Wyoming | collected...
TATAGGGTTTTGGGCACGGAATGATGACTTTCTTCTGCTGTTAAAAGACTATGCCATTAGGGTAGAAATATTAAAAGATTATTAAATATGACTAGAGGAGGTTTCGACCAGGGCTAAATAACGGTTGAATAGAAGGTTCTGAAATTGGCTTCAGTGTAGCCTGTTTGTTTCATTTGGACATCGAGCCATAAATATTCAGAGTATCTTGTAGAAGAATTTATTATTAAGGTTATGGATCCAGCACTATGTTGTGTGGCATTAGGAACTTCGGACAAGGTAACGAATCTTGAGTCTCCAGATTCTATGTACGGGATGAAATCATATTGTCCTGGAGTTCTATAATAACCGAATATGCTGTCTTTAAATTGGCCCTTGTTTTCTAGAAAGATTACCATATCATAGACGGTGTCTTGATTTTCCTGGCTACTGGCAAGGGCTCTTAGGACTACGGGTTTGATGCAATGTTGATTCTGAATCATACCTCCGAAGTCTATAAGGGGTACTTTTCCGATCACATCACCTGTGGCATAATCGTAGAATTCAAATTCCATAATTATGAAATATAATTAAATTTATAGATTATTATGAGAGAAAACCACGGGCCTTGTGCCAGGTCTCGGTCAATCCTGAGACCACAGTAAGGCTTGTCCCCGTGGAGCGCTCACTAGCCTATTTTTTTGGCGTTCCTTAGTTGTTCCATAAAATCTCTCAGCCATGCATCGGTCAGAAGTTCCTGATCCAGACGATCTTGGCAGATCTTACAATCTCTCAGATGCTCGGAGATTACTTTTTTTTGATTGTCTGCCAGGATCTCAGACCAGTGATAGAGGGGGTTATTGATATCTTCTGAAAAGACTCTAGGATGAATATGTCCGTTAGTATCAAAAAAATCATAATGGAGGAGGAATGGTGTGCTGCAATGTTTGCATCTGCATTTTTCTTCTCGATAAGTTGGTTCGGAGATGACCTCATCATCGAAAGAAAAATTTGCAATATCGATGATGTTTGAGCCACATTTCTTGCAAAGAGCATGATCTGAGTTGATGTTCACGATTTGTATGTCAGTCACGGATGCCCCTTCCTATAAATTGAAGCTTTGATTCTGATCTCTTTTGCACACGGCTCACAGAGTGCAAGTTTGTTCTTTCCAATCGGTTTTTTTCCACACTGTCCGCATAAGCCTTTTACATATCGTCGCCGATGTGTGAGAGAGATGCAATCGGGGCAAGATTTATGACCAATGATTGCCGGTTTTATTCTACAATATACACAGAGATGGGCTTTCTCTGCTTCTTTTCTGATTTCTTTTTTATATTTTAGAGCTTTAGACTTACATTTTTCACAAGCCTTTATAAAATGCTTCTTGTTCGTGAGCAGTTCTTTCTCAGTTAAAGGATTTCCGCACATATAACATTCATTTTTGAGTCCTTTTCTGACTAATCTGACAACATTATATATCTGAGAAATGGAGGCCCTATATCTAGAGGCTATTTCAGTGGCAGAATAATTTCTAATTCTCAGAGTAAAAACAGCCATTTTCTCAGAGGTTGTCCACTCCCTGTTCTTTTTCTCAGAAACTTTACCCAGATACCAAGCCTGTCTCATCGTCGCCTCCCGGTTATCAGCTCTTCTTTTGAGGAGAACCACATATCTCCATCAATACTGAAGAGAACACAGTTAAAAGTACTTCCTTCTTTCATGCCTGTTTCCTTGTCCATAATCACATCTATCGTGTTTTCAGCGCCTTCTATATGACCTTTTATTAATAACTTGCCTTGATCTTCAACTGCATTGATGACTCTTATTAAAACCGCCTTCTCTTGGATCTCTTTTGCCTCACTGTTAATTCTCTTACAGTCATCCAGAAATTTCTCAAAAAGAGCCAGAGTCCGGTTTTGGTCTTTTACCGGTAGATTGAAAAATTCCTTCATTTTTAGGCTATCTAGCCACTTACGATAATACTCAAACTTCTTTTTAAGCGCATTTTCAGTGACAACCATCAAATACCTTTCCTCTATTCAATTATACCGCGAATAGAGTAAAAATTATCAGAGTTTTTTAAAACAGAATTTTTTAGTGTCTGATTTTCGGCGTGTGAGGAATTTTCTTGATCTTTTTCAATTTGAATTCTTTTGGCAAAGAAACATGCATTTTGAGCTTAGGAACCTTCACCTTGAAATGATGAGGGCTCGTGGGTTTCTTATGTATGGGCTTTTTGAACCAGGACGGCTTATATCTCATGAACATTTTTCTATGTTTTATCTGAGATCGGTGCGCTCGAAGATAGCGGCGTCGTTGCATCCTTATTTTGGCTCTGTTCTTGCGATAATAGAGCCTGGCATGAAGACGCTCAGATGGGGCTCTACGCTTAGGAGGCCTTATTCTGAGTCGAATACCTACTACTATTCTTTCCATAGCGAGGCATCACTTATTAGAAGATTATTTTGGGCTCACAAATTGTGGGCTTTTTTAAAAGCATAAAGCCGGAACTCAGGAGTATCCCGTAAACTCCTTTCAAGTGTATCATATTCAGCTAGGAATTCTTGAACTTTATCGCTTCTCAAATGGCCTTTGCTAATCTTATCCTCGATCTCTTTCATGCGTTTCAGGGGCCTGGTAACTTTCTTGTACATGTTATTCTGCCCTGAAAGAGCAGATTGATTCTTGAGCCTGTGGCAGGCCTTGCAGAGGTATTTGTGTTCTCTTGTCTTAATAGTTTCAGGAGGCAGGAATAGTTTGCTGGCTCGTTTCTCGCACTTGGGGCATTGGAAGAACCACCTGAATCCTCCCAGATAGTTATTTAGGGCCAGATAATCAAAACGTTGATCATTTACTGAGAATTTCTTAAGCTCCTCGTGAGTATAGTTATACATTTCATCAGTGGTCGCATTAGGATAATCCCTGTCAATTATTCTCTTTATGGTCTTCTGAAGAGCGTTTATGCAGATAGAAGTGCAATTTTCAACCGTGACAGCCATAGTTTTCATTCCTTGTTTCAGGTAATTGACTCATTTATCCTGAAACAAATATTAATAAAGTATTATGAAACTGAGTGTGACCAGCATAAGTTATTGACTATTTAAGGTTTTTGGCTTCTTTTATGAAAAATTCAAAGATTTTGTAGGACTCATTCGAAAATTTGAAATAAGGGGCCTTATATTCAGGGACAACGACAGACTCCCCGGTTCTTGGGTTCCTCCCAATGCGAGATTTCTTGGTTTTGACGGTAAAAGAGCCAAACCCCCTGATTTCTATCCTCCTCTCTTCCGAAAGGATTTTTAGAATTTCTTCTAAAAAAGATTCAACTATGGGCTTTATAATGATAATCGGGGTATCAAGCTTTTTTGAAACCCGAGTACATAGATCTAGTTTTGTGGCGTTCATTCTCGCCCTTTCGTGCCTGAGAGCCATTTTTTCATTGCATAAATCACTTTCTCCACCCAACTGAACCCTGGAATTCCTCCAGACTGTTCCATGACCCATTCAAGAGCACAGATATCGGGGTATAGAGATTCTTTCGTATTGGGATCATTCAATTCTGTTTCAAGTATCTTCTTCATTTCTTCTTTGGTGTATCGATTGATGTAGGCATTACAACTGGTGCAATGTTCTTGTTCCTGACATATATCTACCAGATGAGGAAATACTCTAGTTCTTGAGTCTAACTCTGGCTGATGAAGAAAACATAGCCTTATTTCTACTGAAACCCCAGTCTCAGAAGTGACTCTATAAGGGTAGTTGTATTTGCAATTCTCAGGGACCCTTCTGGTATATTTCTTATATAAATTTACCAGATGGTGGTATTTGACCTCCCTTAATTTTTGGTATACTGCTCGGACGTTTTTCATATCATTTTCTCTGATTCAGGGCCAAAAGTGAACCCAAAGACAGAGACCTTAGGCTTTTTATAGAAAAAATCCTCGTCTATAAAATGTATCCGATCGGCATAGGATTCCAGGGCAGAATTATAGCATTCCTTGAAACTCCAGATTTCGACTTTTTTTCCGTGTTGCCGAAGATACTTGGCCAGCTCCACAAAATCTCCGTCCCCGGACATCAGGATCCATTTGGAAAAGGAATTGATCTTGTCCATGCAATCAACAGTTATTCCAACATCATGGTTGGTCTGCCGGTAGATAGATTTGCCGTCCTTAAAAATTTTGAGGGCATTTTTGATTTTGATCTTATAACCAATACTCAATAATTTTGATTCAAATTTGCTACTGTCAAAATCATCTCCACGGATCATATAGACCAGCGCTTCGGTAAGGAACTCTGTCTCCCGACTATTGAAATATGACCATATCTTTTCAAAATCTATTCTTTGTCCTTTGTTCTTGGCTTCAAAAAAAAGGTTCTGTAGATCGATCTGCAGAAACGTTGAAATGTCCATTCTATTTAGTTTTCTCCATGGTTAGCCCTTTAGGTGATTCTTTAACTCGGTAGACATGGTCTGCGGTATGCATGAACTCCTTTTGATGGGTCACAAGCAATACATCTAGGTTGAGTTTCTTTGAGAGTTCACTTACTAGCTTCCCGGTATTCGCAATATACTCCTCGCCGACTGAAGCAAAAGTCTCATCAAGGAAAAGTAACCGGGAATATTTCTTTTTCAGGATGCACAGGACTCGGAGCAGGAAACTCTCTATAACGGCAACAGAACCCCCAAAGGATTCGTAGTCTCCTTCGACACCATCATTCTGAGTTTTGAGTTCTATGTGAACTTTTTCATTTTTTTTGGTTATTTCAGGAACGAAAGTCAGATTCTGATCCTCAAATATTGTTTTTAATCCGTAGGTGATGAGACCGGCCATTTTGGTTATCTCATCCCTGACCATTGTGTCTAGCAGGTGTTTAAGAACAGTACTAGTCTTGGTCAGGATATCAATCTCTTTTTTTAGATCTTCTATCTGGGAGACATAGCCCTGTTCCTGGGTCTTTAGCGCTCTATAAAACCCGTCGATCTGGTCTACTTTTCTCTGAAGGTCTGCTATCATAATTTTACTTTTATTTGTAGAGGCATAGAAGTTATTCCCATTCTGCTTCATTCTCTTTATTTTTTTTCCATAATTTCTCAAGTGCATCTCGCATTTTGCCTTTAATACCAGAGAGATCCCACCATTTTTCAGGTATTTCTTTAGGCATGGGAGATGGGTCAGCATATTCTGGCCATAGCCCACTATCATTTTCACCTATGCTTATTAAAATTTCTTCTTTTGAAAGCCACAAATGATTATCATCTTCATCAATACACCAGCCTTGCCGAAGAAACTTCAAGCTTTTTTTTGACAGATCATTCACGCTAAAGACAAATTTTTTGAGTGGCTTTTTCATGATGATTTCACTAAATTTTTCTTGCAAGAGCCAGCAAGCCCACTGAGATGAATGACTTTTTGGTCTCTTTCTCTCCTTCGATTGTTACTAGCTCGGCGGCACTTCGGATAATGCATTTGGTTTTATCAATGTGTATGTCGACATTTGATGCCTGGAATAAATTAAGGACTGATTTCACCTTGGAGCATTCCATGAAGAATTCTAGATCAGTATCTCCTATTACTCTCTGACAGGTTATTTTCTCATACGATCTTCTGTCGGTCTCAGTTTCAATCGAGAGCTCAGTTCCTTTTAACTCCATTTTAAGGCCAACATCTTCTTTTGATACCACAGCGAGCCGGTTGAGTTTTTTCAAGAGAGCCGTGCGATTTATGTTGAATCCGTCTTGCTTGGGTTGGTCCACCGAAACAGGCATTTTGGGCATAGCCAGAACGGATCTCCTGAATCCAAATGTACTAGAATCATCAGGAAGGGATATGGCTATTAATTTATCGGAAGAACTCAGCTTTATCGTGCTGGAATCGGTTTTGTCCAACATTGATGCTATGGGAGAGAGCATTATTCGACGAATAGACAGGTCTGAGATCCCGGAGAATTCATCACTTTGAAAAGCCCCTATTTTATAAGAGCCGTTGGTTCCGAAGACGGTGCCCTTATCGAAGAACATATTGGCGAATTTTTTTTCCTTATCATCATTGGGTAAGAATCCCTGGATGAACCGGATGGCAGATAAAAACATGCTACTATCAAAAGTTTTTACGTCTATCGTTAATCTGAGTTCTTTTTCGAACGTGAGAAACTCTTCTGGTTTGAAAGAGGCGAAAGAGACGTAGGCATCGGAGTTTTCTGAGGCATAAACATTGAGTGTCTTTGTTGCAGAATCATAGGTGAATTTTATCTGTTTTTGATCTGTATTACTGATTAGGGCCTGGAGTTTTCTGGGATCAGCGGTGAATTGGGCCCCGAAGATTTCCTCGGCAGTGACCCCTGTTTTATCAGATTTAACGTCTGACACTGGGAGTCTCGACGATGCTATTTTGTCTTTGTCAGTGGAATAGAGATAAAAACAACCTACAGGCCCATTTCCGGGAAAGTTAAATAGGGCATGCCCTTGGATATCTTCAGCCGAATCGACTGTAGCGAGGGCTACGATGGCTAGTGCTTTTTTCAGGTCGGTAACTGCTGCGGTGAACTCGATCATTTAATTTCTCCTGGGTTGATTATTTTGAATTTTTTCCTAATATCTTTGTCTTTGAAAGTGACCCATCCTTGATCTTTAAAAGATACTGCAAAAGCCTCTTCTAAATCCGCCATGCATATTCCTGTTGCACCGGCTGGAATAGTATCATATTTTCTATTAGCTCTACGGTACGATACAAAAATTCTGTCATTTAGGCCTCAATCAAATTGAGTTTGTCCTGAGTCTCTTTGGTCGCAGTCTCGAGTTCTGAGAGCATCGTTTTGAGTTGCTTCTCCTTCTCTTCTCGAATGGAACTCAGCTTTTGAGGGTCATAACCCTTTGTGGTTATTTCCTTTATGAGAGTCTCCAGCTTGGATCTTTCTGCCTTATGGCGCTCTTCTATGCGTATTTTTCTATCAGACAGGCTACTTATTTGCTTTTTAAGATCTGCGAATTTTTGAATATCATCCATGGTGATGGCTCCTTCTGTATATGATTATGTTTTTGAGAGAAAAAATAAAGAAGAATCTTTCTCTATAGTCCAAATTCTATGATTCCTTCTTCTTTTTCTTCTAATTCTTTAAGTTTAGATGGTCTGGCTCTTTTACTCTTGGCCTGTTGCCCTTCCTGACATCCGGTCAGGTAGAGACAGTATCGGCAGGATTTAGCACAGGGTGTTGCTTCATATTCTGGTCGGGTAGTCATGGCTTTTATGTCTGCCGAAAATCGGGCCCGGAATTCATTGAGGATGTCTTGATTGAAAAACAAAGGGGCGAAGGTATTCAGCTTATAGTAAAAGAAGCCTAAAGTGGAGGGCAGGACTTTTGTACTGAGATAGTAGAGAAGGGCGTAGAAAAGGAGCTGATTTTTATCAATGTTTTTCCCTATGGTTCTCGTGCCTTTTCCATCAAAAATAGCGATCCTGTTTCCTGCCAAGTAATCCGTATGTATAAAATCTATTATTCCGTTTATGCTGTGGGAATCTTTGAGACGTATTGTTATTTCGACTTCAGATCTTGAATTCAGGAAATAGTTTTGATTTAACGAGTCCATGATTATGCAGATATCAGTGAAGGCCTCTTCGAGGAGTTCATCTTTCTGTTTAACGGCATAAGGGGCGTCCCAGTCGACGGTGACCGTTTTGAGAAGATCCTCCCATAGAACTACGAGCTTTTCGTGAATTATATCAGGAAAAATGTAGGGAGTTCGAAATCTCCACCGGTTACAGAATACCTCAAAAAATTTCTGAACAATCAGCCCATACAGTCTATGATAGTCATGACTCGGGGTTGTCGGGGTAGACTTCTTTATAAATTCCAGGAAAAATTTTTTGGGGCATTCAGCATATGCTTTCCAAGCCTTGTAACTTATATTCATTCCTGTTTCCTATCTATTCATAGCCTTTTCAATTCTGTCTAGCTGATCCTTGATGTCCTTAGCTGAAACGTACTCTGTTTGGGCTATCGATGTAGTCCCCGCAGAAGGATAGTGCTCCTCAAGGATTTCAGCAAGAAGTTTTTTTAGAGCCCCTGTTTGAGGTTGAGGAGCTAGGGCACATTTACGAGATAGATCTTCGGCATTATCCATTCGTTTTTGAAATTCTTTCTCAAACCGATCAAAATCACCCCATTCTCCAGATCTCATTAGTTTATGCTCTTCTTTATTACGCATCAGGTCGATATCTCCAACAGTCATGATTTGTTCGAGCTGATCCAGAAGCCGAAGGGTATGATAGGCCATTTTCACATCATATCCATGTTTTTCAATCAGTTTTTGACGATCTTCTGTTTCAGGATTTCTCTGACGTATGCGGTGCATTTGACCATTTGCATACCCTTTGAAAGCGTGATATGTTTTCATGGAGATAAATAATCCCCGTTTGTCCCGAAGATACCAACCCATCTTTGTCCCCACCGTAACAAGTTCTCTCCTAACAAACAGACACTCCATGAGATTAGGAGAAGCCTTTAGACCGGCTTGGACAAAAAATTCAACAAGAGAAACCCATTCCGCCTCAAAAGGCTTATTTCCAATCATTATTTTTTTACCTTTAAGTTCTTTTCGTTGAAATTCAGGTACTTGGTCAAATCCCTGAATAAATCCATAGCTCTGGGGATATAGATGCTCATGTCTTGGTAGAACCAGAGCAACAATATCAAAATCGGATTGAAGGGTTTGACACCCGTAAGATTGTGACCCCACAATCGTCTCCAGCATAAGATTGTCAACGAGCCATTGCTCGTGTTTCTGAAAATGGCCATTTTGAGCATACCATTGGGTGTAGTTCAAACTGTTTCCCCTATTAAAGAACTTACAATTGTTCGCCAGTTATATTCATCCATATTTTATCAACCCAGTGGCTCTTATTATATCACCATAGTTTTTTCTAAACGCAGACATTGTTTGTTTCCCATGTTAGACATTGAATTTTGGCGAATTCTTTGAAATCCTTTTTGGCGTCCTCTTTGGTTTTAAAGGGCTTGCCAGATGTATCCTTAGTAGCCGAAAAGGTCAGATTCTTAAACGTGGCCGCCCATATCCAATCTTTTCCCTCGGGGCCTTCAATTATGCACATTCTAAGGTGCATGGTGTTTACTGGTCTATAGGTTTCTGATGTTTTCATATCATTTCCCCTATTTTTGAGCCAATGCCTCTTGAATAAAATGCACAACCCGATCCTTTATCACTTTTACTAGCCCCATGGCATCTATAACGTCATCAATGGTTTTTGCACTCTCCACTGTCTCCTTCACCGCTTCCGTAGCCAATTTATCTACGAAGATCTGAATTTCTTCCTTTTGCTTCTGTTGCTCCTCTTTTTTGACGAGATCGAATACTTCTTTGGCTGGTCTGACCTTCAGCTTTAGAGCCTTAATATTATACTCAGTTTTCCCCTGATTTACTGCTATTTTTATGAGACCTATCTGAGGGGAATGATCAATACTCTCCTCGGCCAGGGTTCCCCGGCTCATGGATCCTATGTTGATGAAATATTTGCCTTCCGATTCATAGATTCCTTGATCTATGTGATAATGGCCAAGGACAAATATATCCGCTGGCAGTCGAACCAATTCATCATAGCCATAAAGGCGTTCTCCAAACATATTTCCCGATTTTAAGACCGCAAACAGATGCATGACACATATCTGGGCTGAATAGTCCTCTTTATCAGGGAGAACCAGGGTGGAGGGCTCTAATCCTTCGGTAAAGGGTATTCCTACCAGGGATATTTTGCAATCCCCTTTCTGAATGACTTCATGTCGGAGCTGAATCAGGGTTTTATCGGCAAAAAGAACTCCGAGGGGCTGTTCCTCCAGACTACCTATGTTATTGGCTGTGAGATCATGGTTTCCTTCAATCATGTAGATAGGACAGGGAAAAGTTTTGAATACCTCTATAAGCTCCCTGTTTAATTTATGCGTGTTTTTGGCTGGGTTCTTTATGTTGTAGAGGTCTCCGGCTATGATGGCCGCATCTGCTTTGAGTTTCGAACAGGCCATGGCCATCTGGGACAGTTTATCAAGCATAGCTGACTTGAAATCATCTATACGACCCTGGGGCCCGGAGTCACTGATATGAATGTCATTTGCTGTTATGAAAGTGAACTCAGTCATGTAATTTTTCCTAATAGGTTACCGACTGGCCACCAGAGCTCCGTTTTGTAGGTGCCGGTGGTGTTGGTGTTGGTCTTGGACGGGTTGGTCTTGGACGGGCAGGTGCTATAGTATATTTATTAATCAGTATGTCCATTTGTAGCATAGTAGTTTGGTGCCCAGAAATAAATTCTACAGGACGACCCTCTGTTGAGAGCATTCTTGAAACGGGTCTATCCGTTGATAGAGAGCATTCCTGAACATAACCTTCAAATCTATTGCCATGACTATCCGTGATAGTAACTAATCCTCCTAAGAGTGCATCAGATACGTTGCGCTCAATACCGGAGATCTCCGCAGCATTTTGTTGCTCCTGTTCTGGGGGAGGGATCTCCTTACCGAGGGCTATGTTGTATCTATCCATTTTAAAAGGGCCTCTCACAGACAGGGCAAACTTTTATCTGGCTTTTTTCAAACTGTGCTTGATTCAGGTCTTCAGTGACTTTTTTCAGATCATCCCTGGCGATTTTTGTTTGTGAGGCCGATTCAAAAAACTGGGTGTAGAGTTTTGAAACCTCTGTCACTTCCGTGGAAAGGGTTTCTGCTTTTTTTGAAAGTTCTGTTAGATTTTCCATATCAAGAGATTTCAGAAGAGAATCTTGAGCCCCTAAATTTTTTGAAGGCCCTGTGAATTTATTATCCCAATCGACTATTTGGGAGAGCTCTTCAATTAGCACTCCAATCATTCCTATAGGAGGCACCGTAAGGATATCTTCTATGGGTTCTAATTTTTTTATTTTTTTCGAGATCTCGGATAGCTTATCATCCCATATAATGATTTCGGGAACTTCCTGAATCAGTTTTTCTGCAATGCTGATCTCTGGAATGCTTATGCTTTTAACACCCCGAAGTTTCTTAACCGTCTCAGCGATAGATCGAAGGTCTGTCTCTTTAGATTTTATCCAGCATAATTCTTTTTCTGCCTCCTCGCATTCGGAGGTGCCTGGAATTGTAATATCGTCTATAGCGGATAACAAATCAATTGAGGCCTGAATAATGGCTAATTGAGATTCATAAGTGACAAGCTGAGAAATTTCCTGTTGTAAACTATTGCAGTTCTTCTCATTGATGGCTAATTGTTTGACTCGTTCTTTTATTTCTTCAAAATCCTTAAATCTTTCCAATCTCTCCTGTAAAGAGGACAGGTCTTCCTCTCGGGTCTTAAGGGAAGACTTATTGGCTTTCAATTCCTTCTGACAGAGGCCGTCAGCGCCACTAAGTATGTCAATGTTATAAAGATTGGATAAGACCTGGGTAACCACAGAGCCAATCTTATCAAGTAGGAAGAGCTCATTGAACTGGGTTGCAACTAAAGGAGAAACTTCTCTGTCTCCTATCTCCATTTTCCCAAACCCTGCATCAGTCATGGGTTTTGGAATGCCCGATGCCCCTAATGCAGAGAAGTCTTCTTTCTTGACTTCATTCCCTTCTTTCCATTCAATCTTATATGAGGTTTTTTCTCCTTTTTTCCAATCGATGGTCGTGCCCGCATGTTGAATGGTGACTTCAGTCTGCTTTTTTCCTTTACGAATAAAGCTCTTTCCTGATTTATTAGTCAGGGCTGAGTTGACAGCCCTGATTATGGCACTCTTCCCGATATTGTTTTTTCCAACAATGACAGTGAACCCATCGACTTCAAACTCGATATCCTCAATGCTCTGAAAATTTTTTATGTGAAGCTTGGTGCTCATTCTTCAGGGACTTCTTCCTTTTTCTTTTTTTTGCTATTCTGTTTCTCGACGAATTCCGTTGCGACGTTCGTGAGCATGGCGTCCATCTCGTCGCCTACTTCGACATCTTCTTCATCCCCATCTTTATACTCTTCCTTGACCTTCTCGTCCTCTTTTATAACCAGGCTGGCCTTGACCTTTTCAAATACTTTCTCATTGTCAGTAAGGTTCTGCCAAAGACCTTCCATGCCCTGGACTTTGACGAGAGTCTCATTCCCTTGAGAGAATTCAAAGAATGAGCCCTTTTTTTGTATCACTCCTGTATTGACTGCGAGCTCAATGATCGACCGAATATTATCAATGCCTTCTCCGAATCGGATATATACAGGGGCAGTGAACCATGGTCGGTCGATTTTGTTCTTCACCACAGTGGCCTTAATCATGACATTGATAGGCTCTTTATCCGCTTTTCCTGTGATTCTGCTTTTGACATTGATTTTTTCGACAGTTGAAGTGATCAGTTTAATACGGACAGAGGAATAATATCTCAGAGCTCTTCCTCCACTGGATTCTTCATCAGGTCCTCTTTGATATTTATCTTTTTTGATGACCGATCTGAGCTGATTGGTGAAGAGAAGCAGAGTATTACTGGCTTTAAGGAACTTGGTAATATAACCGCAAAAAGCCGACATCAACTGGGCCTGAAGCCCTATCCGGCCAGCCTCATCAACAGACCCCTCAAGATATTGCTGGGGTAACATGGCAGACACGCTGTCCACGACGATTATATGTGGTTGCATTAACAGGCAGTCTTTGATTATTCGGGCACCCTGTTGAAAACTCTTAGGCTCATATGGGATGAATTTATTTTTTGTAAGGTTGACCCCGAGTTTTGAGGCATATCCAGAATGAAAAGTCTGCTCGAAATCTAGAAGGATTCCAAGACCCCCGAGTTCCTGGGCCTTAGCTATTGAAGAGAGAGCCAGGGTGGACTTACCAGAAGACTCATCTCCAAATATTTCCACAATGTGGCCCCTGGGAAAACCGCCTGGTTTCCCAGTCATGGTTCCATCCCCTATAATGGTGTCTATGACCCAGGACCCTGAGGGGATCAGATCGAGTTTTTTCTTGGAGCTCAGGTCTATAATGGCGTCTTTATCTTCTTTTGATACTTTCTTAAAATATTCTTCCGGAGTAAGTTTCTTCTCTGCCATTTTGGACATCCTTTTTTATGGTTTCTGAGGTTTTTAAGGTTTTTGTATAGTCCCAAAATTTTTCATTTTCTTTGTATATGGTGCCGTTGTACTCTGTCGTCCCCTTTTTCAGGCCACGGGTAAAGGTATGTTTACCGCAGAAGAGATCTCGTTCATGCTCGGATAGATCTGAATCCGAAAATTCATGCATAAAAAGCCATTTATAAAACTTGAGTCCCAGTTTACCGGCGAAATATGCGTCTGCCACATGTTCTGAGAATCTCCTACCCTGGCGACCGAGTTCTTTTTTGGCTTTGTCGGTCATATAATGCTTTGTTACGTTATCTGGATCCATATCAGGATAGGCATATTTTTTTAAAGTCGTGGGAGGAAACTGAATCACATAAATGCCCAGGTCCATAAATACCATGTGCAGGAACTGATTTAGAGCAAAAAGCATCTCACTGTTGTAGTCTCCCCATACTGGTGCTTCCATGGAAACGAACTTAATGTTCCTGGAGGAAAGAAAGAGACTGACACGTTCTTGTTGCATTAATAGCCTCTGAACCAGTAACCCGTCAGACGGATCAGTTTTGAATACCCCGCCCTGGAGCACGGATTCGGGGCCCGATTTGTTCTCATCAAAACATACCCATCCGAAATGGGTCAATGACGGATCAAATCCCGCGATCATTTTATTCCTTGAAAAGGAGAGGGTTTCCCCTCTCCATTTCTGTTTTTAGATCTTATCCAGGACAGAGTCCAAATCGATTTTTGACGTTGGATCCGTTCCAGCTACTGCTGAAGAGATACCCAGTAGATCGTTTATCTCCTCAACTGAGAGATCACTTGCGATGGACTTTTTGACATATTCCCATATCGGTTTGGCCTGTTCAAGCACTGCAGTCCGGAGTTCGTCTTTGGCGGTCCAAATGGACTCGTTGCAGGGAATGATATCCAGATGCTGATACTCCTCGTTGGTGCAGGAGATCTTGATATCATGCGTAGCCAAAGGAAATTCACTGTTCGTGTTCTTGAGCTTGATATAGGTCTGTTCAGAGAAGATCCACGGATATAGGCTGTATTCGAAGGGCTTCTTCGGCATGCCATTTCGATCGGTTGAGTACTTGATCAGAACAGCACCAACGCGCCATTTGGCAGGCCCGAGGGCTTCACAGCATTTCCCTTTTTTGCAAAGGAAAAAACGGTCTTTGAAGTGAATTTTCGACCCGGCAAACATGGCCTTGGGATCAGTATATACTATTGCTACCCGATCGGTCTGATTTTTTTTGCCCTTGTATTTGTCGTATATTCCACCTTTGATGTCTTCATTTTCAAATCCAAAAACTTCTAACTCAGCCATACAAAACTCCTTCTTATTGAATTGTAATACTGTCTAGTAATGCATCAAGATCAATCTCTTTTTTGGGGTGGTCTTTCTTTTTTGTCTCTACCACCGGCTCCTCTTTTTGAACGCTTTTATTTTGTGCTTTCTCTTCTACTTTTATTGCCTCTTCACCTCCTTCTGGTTTTTTAGCTGATGGTTTAATTTCGATCGCCTGATCAAGGTCAATGATCTCACCTTCAGGCTCAGTAGAAATACCTTGTGGTAATTCGTAACTTTCAACGGGCAGATCCATTGACTCTTCTTTGATCTGATCTGGGTCGGGTAGAAACGGGACGGGATCCGTAAAATCTTGCATCTCATTCGAAATGAGCCCGTTAACGTCGAGTGGTTCTGAAGGATCCTCTACCTGGGAGGGCGTTATCTCTGAGGAAGAGTCTTCAAATACATCCTCAATCGAGATGCCCTTTCTCATCTCTGCCACTAAACTTCTCGTAGCTTCATTAGAACCTGACCCTCCCATTTTGATTTGGGCCTCAAGGATCCTTATTTGTATTTTAATGTCGGTGTTGACTCTATTTAAATTTCTTATTTTCAGGTTTAATTGTTTTAAGAGATTATTAAGGTCAGTCAGTTCATTTTTATAACAAAGAATTTTATTCCGTTCTGCTCTTAATCTGGAATCCGCCCGGGATTCCCGGTCCTTTATACTTGGAAGAATTTTAATGTCTTCTGCCTCGAAAAGCTGTTCCTTTTTATATTCATATTCTGAAACGGCATTATTGAAGGCCTGAGATAGGACTGAGATCTCTTTGCTGATCTCAATACTATATCTTTCGACCTCTTCAATAAAAAGATGGCATTCGCCAATCTTCTCATTTATGTACTGAGGACTCGGGATCTCCTGGAACTCAATTTTTATTTTGATTTCCAGAAGCCTGTCATAAATCTTGTTTTTCTTTTCTTGTTCCATAACACATAATATTCCATTTTAAGAGTTTATTAAAGAAAATTGTGTATTATTTTTCTAACTCTTTTGGTTCCAGCATTTTAGGTATAAGATTTAGCCTGGTTATCTCTAATGGGGTAGGTAAAGAGTTTATTAGCTGGACTGCGTTCATATCTGTAATCTCACCAAAGAAAAAGATGGATGTCATACCTGTGGCTATGATTAATTTTACATCGTCCAGACTCGGGAAACAGGTCGAGAAAATAGAAGATCCGCTTATGTTGTAAGATCTGGCTGCGAAGACAGCATCATAGATGGCAGAGGTCTCATATTCGGCTATTTTTTTATTGAACCCATAAGAGAGTAGTTCAGAGTCTTTGGAGAGCGCCGCACCTTTGGGATCTTCACAGCTGGAAAGGTTTCTGGCTCCCCAGGCAATGTCGGCAAAGAATTTATGATATTTTTCTTTTGAAGGCATAAAATTATCCGTTCGCCTAATTTTGTGTTTCTTTTGTAGACACTTGAATTATTTATGGCTCGTTCGAGTGCTGATCCATGACCTATGATGATGATCTTTTTTTTAGCCCTGGTTACGGCGGTATAGAGCAAATTTCTTTGCAAGAGCATTTTTCCGAACTGATTAATGAAAGGAAGTATGACATAGGGATATTCCAATCCCTGGCTTTTATGGCAACTAATGGCATAGGCAAGTTTTATTTTCTCGTCTATTTCATCTATGGATAATTCAATGAATCTTCCATCAATATCTATGCAGATTTTACCGCCTGCAATAGATATTACTTTTCCTATGTCACCGTTATAAATCATGTTTTCGTAGTCATTTTTTCGTACAACTATCCGATCGCCTTTTCTGAGTATAAAATCTCGACATTTGATCTCATTGAGAGCCTCTGAGGCCGGATTCAGTATATTTTGCAGGACGGTATTTAACAGGTCTACGGATAACGGGCCTGAGTTACGAGGAGTAATAATCTGAAACAGGCGCTTTTCATCTTTGAATTTCTGAACTAGTCTTATAAGAAAATTCTCTATTTTTTCGATGCTATTTTCTCGGATAAAGAATACGTCTCCTTCGGGATCAGATTTGAAAGAGCTCAGATCACTGTCACCATTTTTAATTTTATGAGCTACTTTGATAATATCTGACGCCTCATCCTGCCTAAAAATCTGTTCTAATTTAATGGTAGGTATCTGGCCACAGTTTATTAATTCTCTCAGGACATTCCCGGCGCTGACTGATGGTAGCTGATTATGGTCTCCAACCATGATGATATGAACTCTGTCTTTCAGGGCGCTGAGCATCCGATAGAACACTTCTTGGTCAATCATGGAACTTTCATCGACAATCACGATGTCGGTATCAAATTTGGCGTTTTCATTGTAAGTCCATTCGTTTCCACGGAAGCCCAGTCTTCTGTGTATCGTGTAGGCCTCATAATCGATCGTAGAGGCCAATTTTTTGGCTGATATCCCTGTAGGAGTCATACAGGTCAACCTAAGACCCAGACGCCTGATGAGGCTCACAATGGCTCTTAAAGTCAGGGTCTTGCCACTACCCGCTGCCCCGGTTATGACGAAAACTTTTTTCTCCACGAAATAGTGGAGGGCTCTTCTTTGTTCGTCGCTGAGGGTTATTCCATTTTCTTTCTCGAAACTACTGATATGGTTATCAACATACTCTTTAGTCAGCAGGATGAGATCAGAGGGTTTTGAGAGGATGGTTGAGAGCATAGTTGCAGAATCTTTTTCGTATTTGTAGCATTTTCTCGAATAGATTATTTCATTTTCTTCAACAAGAAGATTCTCTTCAACCAGTTTTGATATCAATGCACTTATGTCAGCCAGGACTATTTCTGGCTTATCAAGAAATGTAGTCAGATTTTCCTTCGAGTATTTATTGATATGTTCTAAAATCTCTGTTTTATCAAAATACAGGTGACCTCCATAGGGGCATTCAACGTCCATGCAGTATAAAATGAAAGATTTTAACCTCAAGGGATCGCTATCTGGAATGCCCAGTTTCTTTGCAATGAAATCTGCTGTAGTGAAGCCAAATCCCTCAACGGTGGTCAAGATATAGGGGTTTTCCTGAATGGTCCTCTCAGCTTCTATTCCTGAGCCAAAATGGGCAAGTATTTTCTTTACCCGTCGTTCTTTTATTCCTAAGGTGTTTAAAAATGCCCTGAGTGAATATTCCTGACGTAGTTCTTTCCAACGATCCCTGTTCTCGGACCATGCCTTTACAAGGCTATCGGCGGATACCTTACCTATACCTTCAACCTCCGTAAGCCGGTCTGGTTCATAGTCAAGAATATCTATTGTGGCTTTGCCGAAATGGGAGACGATCATATATGACCGCTCTTTACCAATATTGGGGGCTATGACATCCAGAAACATTTGAATAGCGGATACTTCTTCGGCATTATGCTGAATATTGTAGGAAGAAACCCTGAAACTACTGCCATATTTTGCATGTGTTTTGTAGTCGCCATGAAAATGGGCAACAGTTCCAGGGATTATTTCTGGCCCGAATTCCCCTGTGGCCGTAACCACAGGTCCTTCAGTCAGCTTTAGTTTTAAAACTTTAAATCCAGATTGTTCACTCTGAAATATTATGCGGGATATGGTTCCATTTAAGGTTTCCAAGATATTATTCCGATTCTTCGGGAAACAGGGTGGTTTGCTCTATTGTTCTTTTCCCCAATTTTTCTGTTTCAACGGGAATGGAGTCAACTGCAGGATCCACTACGATCTCAACAGGTTTCTCGCTGACTACAGGTTTTTTTTCTTCCAGTTTAGGCTCAAATCCCGGTTCAACCCGTTCAAGCTTTCCATACCTCTCGGCTATGGATGTCTCCACGCTTAATCGCTTTGTGAACCCGGCATCCTTAAAAAACCTGAAAGCCCGGACGAATTCTCCATCTGAGAGCTCCGAATGGTGCCGGGCCAGCAGAGAGAACACGGCCAAGAGCGAGTCCATATAGGCTTTTTCTCGAATCTCTTTTGGCAGATTTTCTGGAAAACAGCCTGCTTGGTGACTCCATTTTTTAAGGATGTCCGCTAGTGTCATTGGTATTGACAACTCCACTAGCTTTGGCAGATCCAGTTCCGTCTGATTTGACATTATTCTCTCCTTTTATAAATTCTTTCGTAGAAACAAATAATTTCCAGTTTAGGGGTATGGAATCCTGGTATGGGTGTGATTCTCTGTAAGTACTCATATCTGATGCCTTGACCCCTCTAAAAAAATACGAGAGTTTCAGATATTCTTTCCATACTGTGGATCTGTATTCCCCGATATATTGATTTGCATTTGGATTGGTTTTCTCGGTCTTCGCATAATCCGGTCCGCCTAGATAGCTTTTTACCCCGCCCTCTAATCCTTTCTCTTTGATGTGCTGTGAAAGATAGCCACATCCGAGGACCATATTTATGACTGTGTTCCAAAGAGTTTGATTGGGAATGTAGTCTATTTCATATTCTTTTGCGATTTGCTCACCTGTACTTTCAAGTATCTGCATCATTCCCTTGGCTCCCTTAGGAGACCCGACATTACATCTGAAATTTGATTCTATTCGAACAATGGCCGGATAAATTTCCCAAGGAATATCGAATTGCCTCGAGAAATCATCAAAAATGATTGCATAATAATGGGCTTCCCATTTCGACAAATTATATGCAATCATCAAAGTCCTCGCCATATCATTTATGCACTCTTCATGTAAGATATATAATTTATTCTTCTCCTTCTCAATTGTGATTTGCTTTTGAAGATCCTGCACATATTTATAGGTCTCTGCTACACCCACACCCATCATAATGATTATCACTATCCAAATCAGGGCAGAGATCCAATATTTTCTGACCATCATTTCCTCCTTTATTCAAAAAGAGTATAGGATTCTATCTTTTTATCTGGAGTAACTGTATGGGAAGATTCTCCAATCATCCCAAGGAATGAGGTTTCATCAATGATCTTGACCCCATATTTCTCCGCCTTCTGAGATTTGCTCGAACCTTTGTCCTCGTTGCAGACGAGATATGACAGGTCTTTCGTAACAGAGGACAAATTCTTGCCCCCATGCCTCGTGACCATGGCCTGAAACTGAGATCTGGGAAGGCTCATTTCTCCGGTAAAACAGAAACTTTTTCCAGATAAGACTCCCTCAGCCTTCTCTTTTATTTCCAGTGTTATTATCTTGAGCAGGCCCTGAATTTCATCCTGATATTTTTTAAGCCCCGCTACGACGTTACCTGCGGAGACATCTGAGAAGCCCTTTACGGTAATTAACTGCTCAATGGTGACATTGAAAAGTGCCAAAATAGACCCATATTGCTTTAGGAGCTCACCAGCCGTGCTGACAGAAATTCCTGGAATACCAACGGCAGTAAGCATCTTTTCCGCAGAAATGCCCCTGCTTTTCTCAATGTTCTGCATGATGGTGTCAGCAGACAGCTCTCCCCAGCCCTCAATAGAACTGATATCGTCTCTCTGGAGCCTGTATAAATCAGCTATGCTCTTGAGTTTTCCCTGTTGACTGAGCTCTTCGGCCAGGGATTCCCCGAACTGATCAATCTCGACGACCTTTATCCAGTTCAGTATCCGAGTGAAGTTCTTTCTGGGGCACTCATCAGAGAGGCACATGAGTCGGATTCCGTCATTCTCAAGCTCAGACCCACAGCTCGGGCAGTTCTTAGGAATCTCTATAGGGCTATTTTTATGTTCAATAACTGATCGGATTTTAGGTATTATGTCTCCAGCCTTTTCAAGAGCAATGATATCACCAATGCCTATTCCAAGACGGGCAATCTCTGCCACATTGTGAAGTGTAGCCTTTCTAATGACTGAGCCATCGATTGTAACAGGGCTTACGTGACCCAGGGGAGTGGCAATACCGGTGCGCCCTATTTCCCAGGTCACCTTCAGAAGTGTCGTTGAAGCGAACGGAGGATCGAATTTCCAGGCTCTCTGGGCCCGGGGTCTGTTCTTGGACATTCCCATGGACTTTTGTATGTTCTGATCACAGGCTTTAATTACCATCCCATCTATGCCGAACGGGAGGGAGGCTCTCTTGAGTTTAAAGGCATTAAACTCGTTAACTATGTAGTCTATGGTGCCGGTAAAATTGATTGGAACAAAGAATCCCAGCTCAGAGAGCCTGTGTAGTTTTTTATCTTCATCCAAAGGCTCGGTAATATCATAATAGGTCAAATTGAGGTATTTGCAGTAGGTCCCATCCAGTCTACGGCTTATTCCTGAGGCTGCGTTCCTGGGATTTGAATATTTTTTTCCATCTGGCAGGGTCTCATTAATTTTATCAAAATCTTCATGACTCAACATGATCTCTGCCCGGACGGATGCTGTAAGGTCAGGGCAGCCAGGAAGTGCATATACAAAAAACTTCATTCTTCTTATGTTTTGGCTTATATCCTCTCCTTTTATGCCATCTCCCCGGGTTATGCCTTTTTTGAAAATTCCATGTTCATAGTCTATGGAGACACTGAGGCCATCCAGTTTTATCTGGAGACTGAAGATACTCCCTGGGAATTTTTTAGCCCATTTAAGGACATCTTCTTCTGTGTGTACTTTATCCAGACTTCCCATACTGACGGAATGTGTTGCCTCAGTCCATGCAGAAGAGGGTTCAGCCCCTATTTTTTCGAATAGGGGATGGTTTGGGTCAGCCTGACGAATCATTTCTTCAAGGGCATCATATTCCAGGTCAGACATTATGGGGTGCCCAGTATTATAATAGGCCTGACGAGCTTCTAATAGCTTTTTAATGGCTGATTCAATATCAAAGGTCATCTTACTCATCTGGATCATCATCCTCTATTAAAGTGAAATCAAGCTGATCTATGGATCTGTTTGAATTTTCCATCAATTCTGATAAGAATACCTTGAATTTCTCTTTCAGAGGATCATTCTCAGGAAGTTTCAGATAAGTCTCTGTTGAAATTTTCATTAGATGATTTATGAATTTTATTTTCTCCCTGATAACGGAAACTATGAAAAACATTCTTGGGCATTCATGACTGCTCTCGGTTTCTTCTTCTCCTCCATTGTTTATGAATTCTCCGAATTCCTTGTCTCCTGGTAAGTCACTCATGATTTTTCCTCTCTTTTGAAGTTCTCTCTCAATAAGAATCCCTCTGATGTTTTATAATATCTCAAATGGATTAATTTCTAAAGAACTTTTTCAAATAACATTCTCAAAGAACATGGAACTCTAATAGTTTGAAAGAATTAGAGGATTATTTATGTCCTAATACCTACTTCCTATGTCCTAATACCTACTTCCTATGTCCTAATACCTACTTCCTATGTCCTAATACCTATGTCCTAATACCTACTTCCTATGTCCTAATACCTACTTCCTATGTCCTAATACCTATGTACCTTTACCAATAATATATATATAATATATAGGGAGACTAGATATGAATTTTTATTCATAAAAATTCTGTAATTAGAAAAGAAGATATAGGACACAATGGACTCAATCTCTAAGTCATATGACATAGGACGTAGGACATATGACATAGTACTTAGGATGTAGGACATATGACTTAGTACTTAGGAATTAGGAATACTACTTGGGACGTAGGAATTAGGAATACTACTTGGGACGTAGGAATTGGGAATAAAAATATTATTGAGAAGAATTATATTTAGAAGGAACTAAGAAGAATAGTATTATCAGTTGAAAGGAAAGAACTATGAGTTACATATTGGTTGGAAGTCCTGACAAATTATCTCTGAGCTCATTCATTAAATTTATCAAGAGGTATTTCCCGGAGCACAAGGTCGGAGATATGCACTCGTTAATGTCAGAGGACTCTATGACTCTGTATGTTACTGATTTTTGTAATAAGTTTCCAAAGGGAATCTTTTCTTACTATGCTAAGAGGATGGTGAACAGAGACCCAATGTCCTGCCTGCCCTGTGAGGCCATTAAAATGGCAGGATCTATTGTTTGGTTCGATCTGTTTTCTACCGATCCAACAGTATTAAAAGATTCCGATGGCAGTCTGAATGTCGCCATTGAAGCGTGGAAGCAGTACATTCAGAAAATTTCTTGAAAGGAGGAAAAGGCCATCGCACAGAGGATATCGGGGCAAAATTGATAGCCTCATGTCTCCGGCCAGACAATCAGCCATCATGGGCTGAGAACCTGTTGCGCTTAAGGATGTTCTTATGCAGGTTCTGGCGGGTACATCAAACACGGGGCAAGAATTCCCGTGGTGGCAGCCAACCGAGAGTACTGTGGAGATGAATTAGCAAGAATTAATGGATTCTTGCCCCATTTTGCATGAAATGGTCGAAATGTCGCATGCTCGGGCCTCGCAGGATTAATTCCCTGACGGGGATGGTGAAGACAAAAAGGTGGGCTAAAGGGCAATAGGTCTATCATAAACATCAAAAAAAATTCTGTTATTAGAAAAGAAGATATAGGACACAATGGACTCAATCTCTAAGCTATTAGAATCAACGACATACAAATGGGTCTCCTGTAGGGATGGAGACGAAGTTTTTCTTAACACCCTTAGTAAGAGGAGAGCTTTGATGGTTAAAGTTTTCGTCGCAATGCTATCTGTTTTTGTGGCGGTTTCTTTGGAAGCCAAAACTGAATTCACAAAAATTGTTATACCGGATACAACAGTCACCGTTAAGCAGGATACCATCAGAACGGTAACATTCGATACTCTTAAAATTACCAAGACCCTCAAGGATACTGCTGTTTTTGTAAAAGCGGACACGGTGACATCCAAGAGCAGGCCACGGATTATTAAGAAGTAATCCGAGCTCCTTATTAAGAAGGCGGTATTCCATGCTGTCCACTATCATAGGACATGACAGCCTTAAGGGTAAATTGTCTCAACATTTTAGTGGGGAGTCATCTGGAACGTATTTGTTTTATGGCCCTCCCAGTATAGGGAAACGGACGACGGCGTTTGAAATCTCAAGGGCTATGCTCTGTGAAGACCGATCCGGAGAGGATTCCTGCCCATCCTGCAAAAAGTTTAATGGAGGCCATCCTGATTTCTTATGCCTGGGGCAATTTGAACGAATAAAGGTAGCAGATATTGATCGTGTACTTGATTTCTCTGAGACTACCCCTCTTCTGTCAGGCCATAAAGCCATAGTCATCGATAATGCCCATGAGATCACCTGGGAGGCAGCCAATAGGCTTTTGAAGTTATTAGAGGAACCTCCTAAGAACTTTGTTTTCTTTCTGATAAGCTCTGAGCCTCAGTTTATTATTCCAACTATACGATCCAGATGCATCTCATATCAGTTTAATTCTCTGTCCCGAGAAGATGTAACGAATATAATATGGAAAAAGCTCGGTTTTGATCTTCCTCAGGCCAAAGTACTTGGATGGATTTCAAATGATTCCGTTGATGTCTTCTCAAGACCTGGGCAATATCTTAAATACAGGGACACGGCTTTTGATTTCTTATCTGGCATAAAATACCGGAGGCTTGTCGACTCCATGGATTACATCGATAAGGTAGAGAAGAATGACATGTCTATTTTCATAGATATGGTCATGGTCCTTCTAACGGACTTCTTATTGATGAAAAATGTCATATCCAGCATAATAAATATGGACAAGCTGGAGGACATATCCAAGTCGGTTAAAGGGTTAAACGACCGAGCCTTGGTAGGAATAGCGGGAGTATTTAGCCAGATAAAGAAATATGCATATCTGAATGTGAATCTGAATATGAACTTCAAGAATGCCTTGATCAAGAGTTATCCTTTGTTCCAGGTGACCCCATGAGATTTCAGGAAGCTGTAGCGAGCCTCTCTTATAGAAGGGATACGAAATTCTCCCTGGTAGGCTCCGAGCCCTATTTCAAAGATCTATTCATCAGGACGGCAAAAAAGGTCTATGCCGACTATTCTTGTTTTGAGTTTTTTCCAGAGGAACAGAATGAGGCTCTGGCTATTATTTCATCAGGGAGTTTTTTTGAGGGTCAACTTCTTATTTTAAATAATTTTAATAAGATGAAGGTGGCTTCATTCTCAGATCTGATCTCTGAGTTCGGTGGTGTTATAATTTTGTCTATGACTGATAAGGTCGATGTCTCTTCAAGAGTCATGACTAGTATTACCGGGCAGACGGCTATTGTTGAATGCAACAAGCTCAGGGAGTATGGCAATGATTATCCTCTATGGATCAAGAATCATATAGTCGCTGCGGGTTATACGGTCAAGGAAGGTGTGGAAGACCTGATTTTTTCAAAAATTGGTCCTAACATGTTTGTCTTGTCCAGTGAGCTTGAAAAGATATTCATTGTTAAGAGTGATAAAATCATTACTATGGATGACGTTAATGCTTTCATGTCCGTCACAAATACCAGTTCGGCTTTCGATATTTTTGAGAACCTTATCAAAAAGGATGTCAATAAGGCTTTGGTTTGTTTTAGATCTTATTCAAGGACCCAGGATAGCTATATTGATATAATTTCATTCATAGGATCGTATCTGGAGAAGATGTACAGGATTCTTCTCCTGAGGGAGCAGAAGTTCGAAGCGGATGATATTGCTGATATAATTGGAATCCCCAAATTTATGGTAAAAATAAAATACCTGCCCAGGGCCCTGTCGTTCGGCAAAGATGGCATAGCCTCAAAAATCGATGCCATATGCAATTTGGATGCCCAGCTTCGATTGTTTAAGGGTGATAAAAGCCTGCTTGTCGAGAAGTTTATCATGGGATTTGCAACATGAGTAGAAACATCTTTAGTGGACCAGGAATCGGGGAGTATTATTCATCATGGCAGAAGAAAAAGAAATTTGTGGCTCAACACCATTGAATCTGAAATACGGTGAAAGATTTGAGGGGTGGCATTTTTTAAAGTCTCTCCTTAGACGACAGAGTTACCCTTTGAATTATAAAGACTTTGACCTTACATATTCTTTCGCTGTATGTGATTATAATTATAAATTTATTATACCCGAAAAAATAGAATTCTATAAAGGGGTCATCACATACACTGACGCTGACAGGCTACTGGGAGTGTTCAGATTTCCCAGGAATAAGGAGGGCGATTTTTTCACTCCTCTGTTCATGAAGGAGATTCAAGAGAAGATCCAAGGTGGGATAGACCGCATTACTCGGGAAATGCTTGAGCTGAAACCACCTGTGGTGTTTAATGCGTTTAAAATACCGCAGTTCGGATTTGAATTTATTGACATATGCGATTTTAACTTCAATGAAATATTGAGGTTAACCGATTCCGATTTTGTAAAACAATTCAGGGCTGAATATGAGAGCCAGATAGAGGCTAAAACCCAAGAAATACTGGCTAAAATACTCTTTTTGCCTAATTATCTCTTAATACTAAAAAATACGCTGAATCGTCAATTGAAAGATCTCAATGAGGTCTCGATAATGACTAACGAGATAATAAATATATAACTATAACGGATAGAATAACATGGACGATAGAGACTTCAAATTCGAGCTAGCCCCCCTTGGTCAAATCGTGTGGGAAGACAGATATGCTCTCAAAGACGAGAACGGAAATAGGATAGAGAATAGCATACTTGAAAACTTCAGACGGGTAGCGAAGGCCATTGCTTCAAAAGAAAAGGACCCTGAGAAATGGGAGAAAAAATTCTATGAGATCATGGCCGATAAATATTTCTGTCCGGCAGGCAGAATCCTGGCCCATGCCGGAACCAATTTTCAGCAGCTTCTAAATTGTTTTGTGCTTCCTTTTGAAGATGATAGCCTCGAGTCCATAATGGCTACAGCGAAAAATATGGCTATAGTTCAGAAGTATTCTGGGGGAACTGGATTTAATTATAGTACCCTACGCCCTGCGGGATCTTATATAAAAGGGGTTAATGGACGTAGCTGTGGCGTTCCAGGATTCATTAATATGATGAGTACGGTCTCGGAAGTAATAGAGCAGGGAGGCTCGAGGCGCGGGGCGAATATGGGTCTTCTTGATATTAGTCATCCTGATGTATGGGAATTTATCAGTTATAAAAATGATCATAACTGGGATAAAATGCGTGAGTTCATAGAGGTGAAGGATGAGGAACGATGGTCATATTTTAAATATGAAAATCTTTATAAATTACAAATGTACAATGTTAGTATTGGGGTAAATGATGAATTTTTTGAAGCATTGAGAAATGATCAGAATTGGCCTTTGATGTGGAAAGGCGTGGAATGGCAATTGTATACTGTCAAGTTTACAAAAGCAAATGGAAAGGAAAAAACATTTGAGGTGACGGCTGATAGTGAAAAAACTGCCATGTGGAAAGTGAAAAAACTGACACCCTTTCCTTCAGCCAAGGATAAATTTGAGGTTATAAATATTCGCAAGATTAAAGCTTCTGAAATATGGAATAGAATCTGTTATAATGCTTGGGCTGATGGCTGCCCCGGTTTATTGAACATGACAACCATTAGGGAATTTCATAATATTGAGTATGCTAGTCCTGCTGAAGGAAGCAATCCTTGCGCTGAGCAAATTCTTGGAAAATACGGAGCCTGCCTCCTGTCAAGTCTTCCTCTTTCTTCTTTTGTTAAAGAAGGAAAAATGGATTATCCTACATTAAAGGATACCATCCATACCGCAATACGATTTATGGATGATGTGATTGATAATTGTGAATATCCCTTACCCCAAATTAAAGGGACAGTCAATAAGGAGCGTAGAATTGGCTTAGGCGTTATGGGCGTTCATGATGTACTTATTGCCATGGAAAAAAGTTATGACACAGACGAGGGTCGTGATGCAATAGCTAAGGTTCTTGAGTTTATTCGTGATGAGGCTTATAGAGCGTCTATAGACATTGCAAAAGAGAAGGGGCCTTTCCCATTGTATGACCAGGAAAAATATCTCTCTAGTAAATTTATTAAAACATTACCTCTGGATATTCAGGAAAACATTAAAAAGAACAAAATCCGTAATAGTTGCATATTGAGTATAGCGCCCACCGGGACGATTGGAACGATGTACAATTCTTCTACCGGGTGTGAGCCATGGTTTTCTCTGTCAATGCAGAGGAATACTCGGCTGGGATCATATGAAGATGGCTGCCCTGCATATTTGAAATGGAGAAATGAGCATCCCGATGAAAAAATCCCTGAATATTTTAAAACATCACAGGATATTGCTCCTGAAGACCATGTCAAAATGCTCCTCCTATTTAGTAAGTATATAGATAGTTCGGTCTCCAAATGTATAGCAGAAGGAACCCTTATAGTCACAAACAGGGGAATAATTCCAATCGAAGCTTTTAGTTCAGGAAAACACGTTCCAGATACTTTTTATACTCCTAATAATGACTATAAAGTAATTGATGAGAATGGCATGCCTCAGAAAGTCATAAGCCACTATTGTGGAGGGCAGAAGCATTGTTATACTCTACGGTTTGAAAATGGTTTTGAAATGACTGTTGCTGATACACATTTATTAAAAATTCCTTGTGGTTGGATTTCGGTTAAGGACATACAAAAGGGGGATAAAATATTTTATCGAACGAATGGGATAGGGAATGAGTGTAATTATGTACCCCTAGAACAACCGAAATTTACAGGATTAAGGAATGAGAAAAAATATAATTTTCCTAAAATACTGAATGAAAAATATGCACTTTTTTTAGGAATGTGGCTGGCGGATGGATGTGCTAGTAAGAATAGTATCATCGTTTGTGAAAAGAATGATACTGTAAAGGCAGTTGTAGAAGAGCTATTTCCTCTCCTGTTTGGGGCCAAAGCTAAAATTCAGACGGATAAAAGACATGGTGTGCGTAGCCATGTTTTAAATTCTAGAGTTTTAGTAAAGTATTTTAAAGAGAAATATGGTACCGACTGTGTGACAAAAAAAATCCCTGAAGAAATTATGAGGTCGCCAGAAAGTGTTCATCGCGCTTTTTTATCAGGTTTATCTTTAGACGGTTATAAGAACAGAAATATGTTGGTTATTTATGAAGGGTATTCTCAACAAATTGCTAAAAGTGTGGCATCCATTCTGAGTATGTATGGTATTAAATATTATCTTGGAAATAGGGCAGTAAAAACGGGAAGAAAAGCTAAAAGGACTTATAGTATAATGGCATCCCTTATTAATAGGGATTTTATTTCCCCTGTTGAACCCCATAAGAAAAATTATGCCCTTGCAACTAGCACATCTTGGCCCGTTTATATCTCACCAGAAATAGCCGTTAAGTATAGAACGCTACCCAAATGTAGAATATCTCCGAATCATGTTAATCCTGAATATATATCGTTAAGAAATTTTAGAAGTTCTCTATCAAAAAGATGTTTTATTAACCAGGGAATTGTAGAGAAGGTTTGTCCTCGGGCAGATTTGAATCTAAGATGCCTAACTGTAAGAGATAAAATAGATGCGGGGATGAAACTAGTATACGATATTGGGGTAGCAAACACGCATTCATATTTGATAAACGGCATTGTTTCGCATAATACAGTTAATCTTCCTAATTCAGCTACAGTCGAGGATATAAGTAAAATATTTCTTATGGCTACGAAAGGCGGTGCCAAGGGTATTACAGTCTTTAGAGATGGATCTAAAGAAGGTGTCCTTATTAGTAAAGATTCTAAGAAAGAGATTATAACCGAGGCTCAAAAAATTGTTGAAGATCTTCAAGGAGTCAAGTCTTCCGAGGATGAGAATGATACTCGGGTTGCTCCCAAGAAACGGGGCAACAGGGTCGTCGGAGCAACCACAAGAATTCATATGCAGAAGCATAACCTTTACGTGACGGTAAATAGGAATAAGGAAGGTGATATCATCGAAACCTTCGCTACCGTCGGAGAAAGTAAAGAACCTGATGCACATCATACGAGTGGTGTGGAGGATTCCTGGGCCGAGGCCCTGGGCAAGATGATAAGTCTTGCTCTGAGAGCCGGGGTCAAACCGGATTCCATCGTGCGTAATCTTAAAAACATACCTTCTGATAAACCCGTTTTTCATACCATTGGAGATTGTGAAACTTCTGAACCCATCCCGTCTCCTCCGCATGCAATCGCAAGAGTGATAGAAGAGGAGTTAAAGTATTCCTGTCCTGTTCAGTATAAGGCTGAAGCGGGGCCTAAAAAAGGTGGCCCCTGTCCGGAGTGCGGGTCGACTAATACCACGCAAAAAGCTACCTGTATCGTGTGCAATGATTGTGGCTATTCTGGTTGTGGATGATAAAAACCTTTAACCCCCTATAAAGGAGATTTTCTATGGTAACGGAAATAACCAACATTGATTCAATTCGTAAGGGCCCAGTTCTTCTTGATTTTTATGCCAATACCTGTGGCCCGTGCAAGGCGTTGCACCCAATCATGGAGGAGATCTCAAACGAGATGATGCATGTCAAAGTGGCAAAAGTTGAAGTGACCAGGAGCCCGGAGGTCTCTCAGATGTTTGGAATCATGAGCGTTCCAACCGTGATCTTTATGCAGGATTGCAAGGTCAAGCAGATAATTCGGGGGGTTTCAAGTAAAGAAAATCTCAAATCCATGGTGAAAAAACATATTGTCTGATGCAGTATAAAAAAGAAGACTATACAATAGAAATAGATCTGGATCGGGATAGAATAAAAACCATATTATCTGAAGCATACACGGTGTGCCAGGATGTTCTGGGAGTTAGTTTCAATATTACCCGTGAGGAGTTTGTATTGAGGGCAAGCCCCTATCTGGACAGTAACAGGGTAAGTACCGAATTCAGGATTGGGCTTCCATCTTATGAATATCCGGAGTTACTGATTGAGATCAACCCCAGAAAGAGAAGTATTATTTCACGGATGCACAGCAAGGATAAAAGAGTCCTCTTAAACAGATTTTTGACGAAATTATGAACCGCAAACCACTCACTGATAAATCTACAGTGGTACGCCGTGACCCACTGTTTATTCGATTCATAAACAGGGAAGTAAGTGCCTCTGATCTTATAGATACATTTTTAAATGCCCCTGAAGCTCAGACTAAGGATGCAGCCTTGCAGGCATCACAGAATCCTCCTGACCTGGAACCTTTTAGAATAGAACTGACTGATGCCGTCCGAGATATTATCAGAGTCGGATTGGCTGAGGAATTTAGCGCTTTTGTTAATCATTATATGGAAGAGTCTTTGGAAGAGAATGTAGAGAGAGTAGATTCACAGCTTGGTCAGAATGTTTCCAGAACAGCTCGAGTTAAAGATCCTTCAGCACCATGGATCCAGGGATTTATTTGTTATAATCTGTGCCTGTATATAAAGGCCTTTGGACTTGAAAGTCTCAAATCCTGCAAAGTCTGTGGAAAAATTTTTGACCATAAGGGTAAATATGCCGTATACTGCAGTGATCCGTGCAAAATAAAGAGCAAAACTCCTCAGAATAAACTTTAGCGCTCCTTCTTGTATTCAGTATCATTAGCCATGGAATCAAAAAGCGATCGGCTGGAAAAATTGCGAGAGATAACTCTTTCGTGCCAGGCTTGCCCTCTACACGAGAGCCGACCTCATATGGTGTTCGGAGAGGGGGGCATAGATGCTTCTGTTATGTTCGTTGGGGAAGGTCCGGGTGCGGAAGAACAGAAGGCTGGCAGACCTTTTGTGGGGCGATCTGGTAAATTATTGAGGGACATGATAAGGGCAGTCGGAATTCCAGATGATCATCATTATATTGCAAATGTTGTTAAGGACAGGCCTCCGAATAACAGGCCTCCTGAGCCAGATGAGATTGTTGTCTGCTCTAAGTTCCTGATAGAGATTATTCAGCCAAAACTTTTAGTCCTTCTGGGAAAAACTGCCGTAAAGGGGATCTGTCCAGATAGAGAAAAAGAAAGCATAGAGAAACTGAGATCCTTAAAAGGTCTCTTACACTATGAAGGCATTCCTGTGGTTGTTACTTATCATCCAAGTGCTCTTCTTAGAACCCCTTGGCGGAAAATAGCAGCTCGGGAAGATTTTCTGTTCATCCAACAGATTTATCAGCAAGATATTCCATGATTCATAATAATCTCCTAATCATTTTTGCTCTCATGTATTTGATTGGGCAAGTTGTTGAAATTTATTGGGTTGTGGTGCATATGGATATTTTGTTGGTGATGAATCCTCAGAACAGCTTTCTAGACGAGAAGGGCTCAGTTTATATGGGTGAGAAAGCCGAAATCCTGAAGGTTAGGATTGCAGATTTCCTCTCAAAATTTCAGGGGGTGAAAATTTTCTTTAGAGAGGCTCATCCTACAGAGGATTCCTTTTTTTTAATGGATAAGACCCACTCAGTCACAAATACATATGATTTTGGTGTTGTCGATTGCCTAAAAAAGTATGCTAATGAGTACTGGGACAAGATAAGGTATAATGCCTTTTATAGTAATGCCTTAGAAAGTTTTTTGATGCGAAGAAGAGTAAAACATATTGGGATTTTAGGAGTTGAAACCCATACCTCTGTTCTCTTTACTGCGGAGTCCGCCAGAAACAGGGATTATGAGGTGAGTGTCATTGAGGCATGTACTATGGCTCGGGATGACTATTTTCATAATGCTGCCATTTCGATAATGAAAAACTTTTTAGGCGCGAGGATTGAATGAAACCTAAGGAAATAATAATAGCTCTCGAATGCCCCAGATGCCATTTCCCGGCCCAGGCCCATGTTGAGAAATTTCATAAATTTATTATATACATATGCCCCAAGTGCCAGAGTAATGTGGTTTTTTATAATAATAAGATAGATCTCATTTCGGACAAGATGATCAAATCTCTTAAGAGATCGAAGAAGCTGAGATTCTGTGGAAGTGCTCTTTTCCCGTCTCTTGATACTGAAAAGACTCCTTTTCTCCCGCCCACTTCATCTGGCGAAGGTATAACGAAGGATGAGATAACTAATTTGAAGATTCTTCTTGAAACTGAAAAGGATTTCAACAAATTTCTCGCCAGCCTGTAAAATTATCTTTAATCTAGAGTAGTTAAGTTCGTATTATAGGTATGACTGAAGATATACAGCCTGGCGACTTAGTATTTCTGACGAAATCCTACGATGATTATTTCCATAGGAAGCATCCTGAAGCCAAGATTTTTTTGGTGAATAGGATAGCCAGATTGGAAGAAATAATCGACTGGGAAAGTCCTAAGGGCCAGAAGATAAAACAGGCCCGGGTCCTGAGTGGTAAATGGAGAGATTTATCAATAGAGGAAAACAGGTATATTCTTTCCATATACTATCATGAGCTCGTAGGACGGAAAGGTCAAAAGGGAGTTGCGGAGCGTGGCATTTCAATGTTTCGTTTCCATCCTCAGACTAAAGAAGCACTTTTTGAGAAGATTCCAGATTGGATTTATAAAGAGATTATGAAGAAGTGTGAGGAGTTTAAGATAGAGGATCAGGAGGTGACCCCAACTCTTGAAGAAAAGGTAGCAAAATATTCTTCGGCAGAAAGTATCTCTACTGATGGGGCGGTAATAAAGGCATTGTCGAAGAAAAAGAGAAAAAATGAATAACTTAGTAAGTAGGAATATCACTTTCCGTCTTTATCCTTCAAGAGTACAAGCTCAAATTCTATGGGAATGGCTGGGAGAGCATTGTGATCTCTATAATGTTGCTCTTGACCATCGACGTGAAGCTTATGAAAAGCACGGGATCATGATTTCCTACCGTGATCAGCAAAATGAATTGCCAGAAATCAAAAAAGAATTGCCTGTTCTCATTCCTTTGGGAAGTCATGCATTGCAGGAGACCCTCAAAAGGTTGGATCGTGCTTTCCAGGCTTTTTTTCGGAGAGTCCGCATGGGTGAAACGCCAGGCTATCCTCGGTTTAAGTCAAAAAGTAGATTTGATTCCTTTTGTTATCCCGATCCAGCGGGATGGAGAGCAGTGCAAAAAGAAGGAAAATCTGCTGTTCTTCACATTGCGCATTGCGGTGAGATTCGTATGCGTGGCCGGTCGAGGGTTCGTATATTTAAAGGAGAACCACGAACATTGACCATTAAGCGAGTAGGAATGTACTGGTATGCGACGATCTGTGTTCGGTATGAGGAATCACTTCTTTACCGTAGAGTAGATTCGGACAGAATGGCTGTTGGTATTGATGCCGGTTGTAAAAATCTTGCATATATTTCTGACGGGAACATCATTGATAATCCCAGGCCTTTGGCAAAGGCAATCAAGCGACTAAAACATCAGCAACGAGAGCTTTCCCGTAAACAAAAGGGATCGAAGAATCGATTTAAAACACGATCTATTTTACAGCATATGCATCGACATGTTGCCTACCAACGAATCAATTTTCATCATCAGATCTCCGCACGTCTCGTTCGGCAGTATTCTTTTATTGCTATTGAGGATCTCCAGCTCAAGAATATGAGCAGATCTGCAAAAGGTACTATAGAGCAACCGGGTAAAAATGTCAAGGCTAAGTCAGGACTCAACAGATCTATATTAGATGCCAGTATAGGGATGCTTTTTCAGTTTATTGAGTATAAAGCGGCAGAAGCTGGTACTTGGTTGGAAAAAGTTGCACCTCATGGCACAAGCCAGTTATGTTCACAGTGCGGAGCAGATGTACCTAAAAGTCTTTCGACAAGAGTACATCGTTGTGATTGCGGATTTATTGCGGATCGCGATTATAATGCTGCACTTAATATCCTGGCCCGAGGATTAAAGCAAGTTGGCCTGGAACAGGCCAATGTGTGGAGGGGTGGCGTTAGCCCTCCTGAGAAGCACGAAACCTCTGCTAGCAAAGTCGTAGTGTGAAAGGGGTAGTTCATTGTTTCTGGACGTCTTGGTCAACAATCTTCATCAGTCTATTTTCCGATATCCGGAAGTTTTAAGGTATCTGGTGTCTCGTCAGGTCACCCAGGAGGATATTAAGAAATATGGTCTGGGGTTTAACAAAATTATCCATGTCCCGGAAGAGCAGAGTAAAGACCGTGAACGATTTATGGTGGAGACCTATAAGGGGAAGAAGTTTGAGGGCAAAATTATTTTCCCTTTCAGGGACATGCTCGGAAATATTGTCGGGGTTGCTGGCCGTTCAACTGATGTCAAGGATTATAAGTTGTGGGCCACGGATAAGGCCAAATATGACGGATTCTTTTTTGGCCTGTATGAGGCCCTGCCTGTTATTTATGAGGAGAATAAAGTTTTCACGGTTGAGGGAACTTTTGATTGTGTCGCTTTGGCAAAGGCGTTTCCTAATACTGTGGGAACTCTGACATCTGGAATAAATGATGTGCAGTATGGGTTACTACGTATGTTCTGCAACACTATCATAACAGTATTTGATTCGGATCCGGCTGGGCGACATGGAACGGAGAAAGCCGAAGAGAGAAATGGGGTTGTTTCTGTGAACTTGGGATATAAGGATCCGGCAAAAGCTCTTGAGACTTTGGGGGTATCCGGGTTCAAAAAATATGTGCTCAAAAAGATTAATGATAGTTTTCCTTTGTTTTTGAGGTGATTTTGTGAACCGATATGATATCATATTGGAAAAACCTATACCAACAACTTCTGAGGCAGTACCGGCAGGGGCGTGGAAATATGTGAATGATTTAGAACCCGGAAAGGTCCGACCTGGTTGTGGCAAATGTGGTGGAATCCATCTTGAGACAAAAGTGGGTTGCAGAGTAAGTTTTATAACGTGTTCTACTTGTGGCTATACCGAGCCAAGTATTGATCATATTCGTAGAAATCTGCGAGTTCAAGGATAATCTTTTTTAAGGAGAATTTGTATGGATAAAGAACTTTCTGCATTGATTGAGCGCCTTCAGGGTCATACCAAGAGTTGTGAGGATAAGTGCCTTGATCTGAAGGCTCTTAAGTTTGAGGCCAAGGAAGGGGAAATGCGTCTGTATCTGGATGGGACTGATCGATCGTACTACTTCAAGAGTGATCCTAAGAATCCTAAAGACCCCAAAATAGTCCACGCGGCAAAACAGTTTTGTAAGATCATAGCCATTCCGTATGCCTTCTTTGCCAAAAACACGGAAACTATGAAGAATCAGATTGTGAGCTGTTGGCTTTCTTCTCTGAAGACCGAGAAGTCAGCGGTTCTTGCAAAGTTACGGAAAAGTACTGATACTGATTCCATGATAATCAGAGCTCTGCTTCCAGTTGAATTCACCAATATACCTAATTCTGAGATCCTATCTATTATCGGAGAGTCTATCCGGGACGATTTTAGGGTTGAGTTTGCGATCGGTGATGAGAGGGATGATCTTCTTCTGCACGTCCGGTTTATATCGAATGAATCGTTCGAAGTCTGTGGAGAGAAATGCTCAGCCGGGTTCTCAGTCATTGCCAGCGAGCTAGGGGCAGTTCCTATATCAGTGGAGACTATTCTTTTCCGGGATTCATCGAAGGCGGCCATGATTGCGTCTTACAGTGGTGAATCCTTTTTTGAGACTGACTATGAAGGAATACAACCCACAGCCGTTAAGGAGCTATTTCCCAAGTTAGTAGATCTCTTGAGGGGTCAGTTGAGTGATCTGCAGGTTAAGATTCAATCAGCGAAAGGTCTGACTGAGGATAAGGAAGAGATATCAGAGTTATTGAGGTCTCTCAGACTTCATAAGGGACTTAATGAGAAGTTCCATATTCTTTTGTACCAGGACCTCGAGAATAATGAAGTTAATAATCGGTGGGATTTTGTCAATCGCATGTCAATTCTTGCAAAGGATTTCGACGTTGCCACGAGGGTTAAAATTGAAAAAGTGGCCGGTGAGCTGATTGGGCTCATATTTGAAAAGGTCTAAGATTTTTTATGGCAAGAACTAAGAAGGAAAAGATTGCTTTACTTGAAAGACTAGGCTGGACAGTCTACATATTAGAGTGCGCTGACGGCACCTATTTTGCAGGCTGGACTCGTAATATGAAGACTGCCATGTCCCAGGTACTTATGGAAGAATATTTCTTTAATCATCCTGCAAGGCTTCCTTTTAAGGTGGCTTATAAAGAAAGAAATCTACCTTTTAAGGAAGCTTATGCTAAGCATGAATATTTAAGGCTTATGAATCATCGACAAAGGGCTAGATTAATCGAGACCAAGACGTGGACCAAAGGAGGTCCCTGGAAGGAGTATCTGGAGAAATATCCTGAAATTGAAAAAGATAACTTGACTTTGACGTATTAATACATTATTATTATTATAGGAACCACTAAACTCTTAGAAAACAAGCATTTACGGAAATTTAACAGGTAAGTCTAATATTTAGAGGAAGTTACGGTAAAACTGGACCAAAAATATCGGCCTGCGACCTTCGATGACATGATCGGTCAAGAGCCCGTGATCAAGGTTCTAAGGGCCACCATTGGTAAAAATCGGATATCCTCTGCATATTTATTTACTGGTCCATCTGGGGTTGGGAAGACAACTTCTGTTCGTATTTTTGCCAAAGCAATTCTCTGTGACCATCCGGTACAGGGCAATCCTTGTGGAGTTTGTGAGTCTTGTATTCTGTTTCAGAAGGATCAACATTTTGGCTATAAGGAACTCGATTCTGCCTCTGTAGGCGGTAAAGAAGACATGATCAAGCTTCGAGGGGAGTCCTCCTTCGTATCCATCTCTAAGAAGAAGATCATTGCCCTCGATGAGTGCCATGACATAAGCAGACAGGGGCAGGACGCCCTGCTAGAACAGACTGAGAGATGTCCTGAGCATCTGGTTTATTTATTCTCCACGACGGATCCGGATAAATTAAATAAGACCCTCAGAAACCGGTGCACGGAACTTCAATTCTCAAAAGTAGACCCCCTTCTAATAGCTCAAAAATTAAAATCTATCTGTCAAGCGGAAAAGTTTGATTTCCAGGAAGACGCTCTTCAGATACTCGCTCAAAGATCCCAGGGCCATGTCCGGAATGCGGTGAAACTCCTTGAAGAGGTTACATATCTGGGGACTGTGTCTGTAGAAAATGTTAATTTGATCTCCACGGATTATGATGAACAGATTTTCCTGATTCTTTCGAATCTTGGTTCTGATCTCAATAAAGTGATAGAAATATATCAGCAGATTTCTTCATCATTGCCGGTCATGGAATTTTATAATTTGCTTCTGCAGATGGTGAATGACGCCGCAAAATTGGTCTGTGGCTATGTTGATTTTCCTGAAAAAAGGAAAGAAATCCTTTCGAAACTTAAAGATATTCATGGGTTCAGTTTGCTTGAGTTTTTAAATTATCTCGTCACACGAGATAAATATGTGGATAAGATCGGTATTCAAAGTGATTTAATAGTATTACATTATAAATTCAGTGCAAATGGTTTCGTTTCAAAGACACAAAACAGTCCCCCTGTTGTTCAATATACTCCTCCAAAAAGTGTAAGTTCCACGCCAGCTCCTTTCTCTACGTTCACTCAGTTAGAAACTGAGGAGAAGGCAAGAGTCCTTCGGGAACAGAGAAAAAATCAAAAATCGGAGCAAAAAAAAGAATCAGAAATTTCAGCCACATGGCCTCTTCCAAAAAGCGAGAGATCCGGGGAAAAAAGCAGTTCAGATGATGAAGTATTAACTCCTCAGGAATTTTCTCAAAGATTGGTGGGAGGACGAGGTGGCAGCTTCTGATCAGCAGTGGTTCATTATTGAACTAAATGATGCAATTGAGGGGCTCGCGTACCGAGACATAGAGGCTGCAATTATCACTACTTTTGGGGATGAGGCTGATTATTTCATTCCCATACATAATGAGAAAATGGGCTCATATACCAGCACCAGTACTCTTATGGAGGGCTATGCCTTTATAAGGGATACTGATGGTATTCGGGAGAATATGCAGAATCTTAGAGAGAGTAAAATATTCTCAAGGGTCTTGGTTCAATCTGGAAGATACCAAACAATTTCATCCGCAGAAATACGCGGCCTAAGAACAAAGCTCAAAAATTCCCTAAAAAGAAAATTCTCAGAAGGTACGAAAGTTAAGATCTTGGGAGGAATTTTCAAGAATCTAGTTGGAGAAGTCATTAGTGTTGAAGATGGTGGTAGAAGGATGATGGTAAAAATAAAAAGGATATCCCGGGAAATGATAGCCCCCATTCCCGCAACCCTACTCGAAACGGTTGATTAAATTTATGGACCATATGATCATTGACGGTTTTAATTTGGCCTATCGATCCCATTATGGCCATTTCACATCTCAGACGAGTCTGGGAATGCTTTCAGGATGTGTCTACGGGTTTTTAGTCAGCCTCCGTTCAATAAAAAATAAGTTTTCATGGTGCCATGTGACGGTCGCTTGGGATACAGAATCAATACGAAAAAGGAACGTTTATGCAGAGTATAAAGCTGAAAGAAGAACTAGGCCCTCGGGTATATCAGAGCAGATACAGGATCTCAAGACCATGTTTACTCTTTTGAATGTCTCTCAAGTGGAATATGCCGGGGAAGAGGCCGACGATGTAATCTCGTCTTTGGTTACCCGTTATCTAGACGAGACTAACAAAATTTATATCTATACTTCTGATAAGGATATGTTACAGTTGGTTAAGGATGGGAAAGTCGTCGTTATCTCTCCTAAGACCGGTAAGTGCTACGATGAAGAGGCAGTCAAAGAGGAGTGGGGTGTCAGCCCCGATAATCTGACGAAATACCTCTGTCTGAGGGGTGATACAGTCGATAATGTCCCTGGTGTTCCTCGGTTAAAGTCTTCTGTCATAGCTCACCTTTCTGGAAAATATAAAGATCTACAAGAAATATATGCCCATCTTCCTGAAGAAAATTTAACGGACTTTCAAAGGCAGTCTCTGATAGGATTTCAGAGTCAGTCTCTTGTGAATCATGAACTCATAAAACTTCGGGATGATTTAGAATTAAACATACAAACGGGAACGGCAAATCCTGAGGCCTTTGCTCTTTGCCTGAATAAGTATGAAATAAAGTCTATAAAACCAGATACGTATTCGAATCTTTTTTCAGAAAGCTCGTCATTCAATAGGCGACAAGCGCCTGTTGTCCAATCCTACTCTTTATTTGAGGAGTGATTATACATGAAGAATTCTTCGTTTTTAAAGCCCATGGATTATACAGAGATGGATGCTCGGTTTTCTAATGAGCATGCTATCAAATACAATGAGTTTATGGACTCTTCCATTTCCTATGAAGAGATCCGGCCGTTTTTGTGCCGACTTCCTGAACGAGAAGTTGACCTTATTGAGCTATACTATACTGACCACAAGAATCAGAAAGACATAGCCAGGATGTTTGGAGTGACTCAAGGAGCGATTTCCAGCAGGCTTTCCAGGGCCAAGAAAAGGCTTAGATTTCTTCGGGACCTACCTAAGATCTCTGATAATGATATCGATGTACGGTTGGGAGACATGTTTGAAGAGATTGAACTGGAAATAATAAAAAATATGATGAAGACAACATGTCAGAGTAAGACGGCGGAACTCATCAATCTAAAATATTCCCTGAAAAACGAGAAGAGAGTCATGACCCAGGTCAAAGTCCGGCACAGATTTGAAAAATGCCTTTTTAGATTGAAAGAGGAGATGAGGGCGCATCCCGATTTGAGGAAATATCATCATTTGCTTGAGTACATAAAGAAAAATCTGTATTTGCTTCATGAAGTGAAGTTACCCCATTTTGATCGTGGCAAATGTGCCGTCTTCTCGATGCACATGTGAGAGCTTCTATGTTTTCGAGCAAAGAAGAATTTATTGCCAAGGCTGTTAAAGTTCATGGTGATAAATATGACTACTCATTAGTTGAATATGTTCGTTCATCTCAAAAGATTAAAATTAGATGTTTTAAGCATGGAATTTTTGAACAAACGCCCAATTCCCATTTAATGGGACGTGGCTGTTGTTTGTGTGGTAGGAAGAGAACCATAGAAGGCAATTCCATGGGAGTTGAGGGTTTTTTAGATGGGGCAAAAAAAATTCATGGTAATAAATATGACTATTCCATGACAAAATATATAAAGAATGAAACAAAAATAGATATAATATGCCCAAAGCACGGGATGTTTAAACAAAGGCCTGTTAAACATTTAAGGGGACAGGGATGCCCTAAATGTGGTCGGGAGCATGTCTATTATAATCAGTTATCGACTCAGAGTTTTATTGAGAAGTCCAGAAAGGTTCATGGTGATAAATATGATTATTCATTAGTTGACTATATTAGGAGCAATAGTAAGGTTAAAATCGTATGTCCTGTACATGGAGTTTTTGAGCAAACCCCAAATAATCATATAATGGGAATGAAATGTATTAAATGTGCAAATGAAGAAAATGGCTTAAATCGAACATTAAGCACAGATGATTTCATAAAAAGATCTAAAGAAAAACACGGGGACAGATATGATTATTCGGAGACAAATTATATAAGTTCTGAGAAAAAATTAAAGATCATATGCAGGACTCATGGATCTTTTATGCAGTTGCCTAACTCTCATTGGCAACGGGGACAGGGATGTCCCAAGTGTGGCCGATGGAGTTTATTGAATACAGATGTATTTAAAGAAAAGGCCGAAAAAGTTCATGGACTAAAGTTTGATTACTCTCAAGTAGATTATGTGAATGCTCGAACTAAAGTAAAAATTATATGTCCGAAACATGGGATTTTCGAGCAGGTTCCACAAAGCCATTTGAGAGGCTCAGGATGCCCTATTTGTTTAGAATCACAGGGAGAGCGCAAGGTAGCTTTGTGCTTAGCTGAAAAAGGAATAGTATATGTGAGAGAGAAATCTTTCACAAAATGTAGAAATAAGTACATGTTATTTTTTGATTTTTATTTACCTGCTTTAAATACCTGTATAGAATATGACGGCTTACAGCATTTTGAACCTGTTGAGTATTTTGGCGGGGAAGAGACTTTCAAAGTCACCCAGAAGTTGGATAAGATTAAGAATAATTTTTGCTCCAATAATGGAATTGGATTGGTCAGAATTTCCTATAAGGAGAAGGATCCTGAAATCAGGTCCATTTTACAGAAATGCATTGGTGTCTGATGCCTCAGGTATTTTTTGGAAGTTTTATTGTCGGAGAGAAATGCTCTGAAAAAAATAATGTGGTCAATGAGAGTATTCAGCCAGTGCAATACACACCAGGATCATTTACTGTTGCATCTAATGCATTATCTGTGATGACAATTATAGGACTACGAAATTATAATGGTAACCAGGAAGCAATCGAATCAGGACTTAGAGAAGGAGACGTGTATCGTAATGGCAACCAGCTCTGTATAGTTCACCTTGAATGAGGAACCGTTATGGTAGAAAGTTTCTTAGCGGGTAAAAAGGCCTGGGTCCCTGGAATACAGGGAGCCACCGGACTTATGGGCCGGTATGCTGGCTCCACAGGAATGTCTGGGTTTGCCGGATATACCGGAGGTTTCGATATGGCAGCTGGGTATACTGGCTATTCTGGAAGTACTGGAGTACGTGGAAGTACTGGGATTCGGGGATGGAGTATTTCTCGTTTGGCCCTTATTGATCAGGGGTCTTCAAATTTTTTTAATGCCTCCTGGGTATCAGATCATGCTGATTCTACAGCGCATATTCCTACCTCTTTTTTTAATGCCTCCTGGGTATCAGATCCCGCAGATCCTATAGCATATATTCCTACCTCTTATACAGTCGGATCTTCCTCTATTGTTGTTGATCGAGTAGACGTTAGAGGTACTGGTCCTGAGGCATTTTTAGTGGGGGCAAAAAAGCGTGTTGGAAAGCCCTTTTTTCAGGGGCTTGTTAATTTTCTCAGGCGATGGAATTTTCCCAGAGCAGGGTTATAAAATTTTCTTGACATTCCATTTTATTAGATGTATATTCTTCTTAGACCTAATAAGGCACTCTTTTAAAGAGAAACGGTTTCAGGTCTTTGAAATTTCTGTTTGCCGGAGATACAGACTTAAAGAGACTCCGGGACCTGAGTGGCACGACTGCTCAGGCTGGGCCACCGATCAACTGGCCTATTGTGATGGTGGTGCGAGTAGCAATGCCTGCACGATCAATCACAAGCTCATGACTGAGTCATGGGTAGTTGACAACCGAGCATGCAGGTTGAAAAGCATGCAACAGGCGGGCCGCTGATCGAGATGCCCAAAAATCGGAGAACCCTCTGAAAGGTCTCCAAAACCACGAAAGGAGCCTCATTATGGCTCACTATCCATCTTTCTCAGATCGGATTTCCAAAGTTTCGGAAATCCTTAATGTTCCTCCCACCACAGTTTCAGAGATTCTCAAAAAGGAAGGTCTTGAAGACACGCCGTCTGGAATTTCGTTATTGAATGCCCCCACGACGACAGTCGACGACCTGATAGAGATTCTCCAGACGGGTATTCCGGAAGCCAAGAAGCTCCAGGTCAAAGCTGCCGCTTCAGCGCTAAAAGGAGATGACCCGCTCCAAAAGAACCCCGAGCCCCGGGTCACAAGTGCAATCCCGACAGAACAGGTTGCTCAGCCCCATTTATTGGATCAGATTGCTCAGCCTCTTGTGGAGTACCTCAAAAGTTCTAAACCAATCCAGCAATGGAGTGATAAGGAATTGCTTGAAAGGTATGCGGAAAAACGCGAATATGAGGTTGAACAGGAGCTTAATTTACGCTCGAAGAACCAACCCTTTATAATTTTACTGGCCGGTAAACATGAGCCTGGTAAAGAGGCCATCGATATCGAGGCCAGTCTGGAACTTCTCAAGTCGGCCCGGAAACGGACCAATCCGACCATGATCCCTCATGGAGAGACCGTAGTCCAAGTATATCGAATCGCAGAGCTTAATCTTCAAGACAGAATTATGGAAATATGTCCTATCTGTGGTCAGGCTCTGTATAAGGGCTATTGTGAGAAGTGCCAAGTCAATTTTGCCAGTGTAGGTGATGATGAAAGGGCGTATATCAAACTGATGAGTGGTTCTGACAATTTTAATGCCGGAAGTTTCTCGGATCGGAAGCATTTGATTGCCAGTGCCAGTAAAGGTTTGGACGATTTGAAGATAACCTGGCCGGGTCTCGCCAAGAAGTTTGACGAGCTGAGGCTTACTGGGGATCTTCCTAAGCTTCGGATCGTGGCAAATCGACCGAGTTCGACCGTTGCAGACCCGTTCTTTCAGGACGGTAACAGGGCTTTCGGTAACCGTAAATTCTAACTCATTAAAAAAAGGAAAGGGGCTCTTTTTGGGGTCCCTTTTCCTAACTCTATAAGAGGAGAAATCCAAATATGAATACTCGAAACTATATACGTGAACGTACCATGGAACATAAGGGTTTTCGGGCTCAGATCATGGAAGCTGAACGACTTACTGGAGAATCTGTTCATTCTCTTCCTCCTGGTACGGCTTTGCCGGTATATCCCGTTGATGTCTTTTTAAATGCGCCTGAAAATTGGATAAAAACTGGAGGATTTGTAGTGCCCGTCAGGCCTAATAGGGGCTTATGGTTTGATTGGACAATGAACTCAAGAATGAATACGGCTATTATACCCACGGTGAAAGGATGTAATCCTATTACTGGATTGCAGAGTTCTGGATTTCATCTTGAGAGATATGAGACGAAGTGCCCGAAGCATGGCTGTGATTTTCTGGCTGAGAAATTCTGTCCTGAATGTAACTATAAATGGTCTCCTCAAAATTATGTTTCCTATCCTAATACTCTATGGTGGGATACTTGGTCCGTAAATGGGGTAGAGGGCAGGCAGTTCTTTTTCTCGGAGGATGAGCTCCGGGACATTGCTACTCATTTTATAGGCGAGAAGAATACTGTGCCCGCGTTCGGATTTGCTTTTTATTCTCCTAAAGAGCCTCGAATTGAGCAGACTGTGCTACATAGATCTGCCCAACCTCAGTATATGCACACTTATTTGTCAAATAGTGCTGCTCCTGTTACAGCCTATAATCTGACAGGGTTTTCTGCAGTTCCTTGCGCTCTTTCTTATTGCTGTGAATCTATTAATATCATTTCTGCTACTGAGGCTTCTCTTGGGACTGAGACAGCACTCGAGGCAAAGATGAAGAACGAATCCGGTGGAGTTAAACGTAGTGGTCGGGGTTTCTCAAAATCGCTGAGTAATACTTCTGGCTCTTTGATGTCTCCGATTTCTGATGGTGGTATGGATGCACTACTCACGAAAGATGAGAGCCTTTATCTGTCTGAAAGGTCAGTAGAGCCGTCTAAACCAGTGAAAGAAGTAAGCATCGGTGCGGGAGCAAAAATTTCTCAGGTCCTTATAGAAGACTGTTTTTCGTTAGATACATGGCGTGAGACTCCGGACGCAGTCATGACCATTTATTTTGTGTTCCAGGAGAAATTTGAGGAACTCAAGGCTGGCGGGATGCGAGATCTGGAGGGTGTCAAAAATGGCATGCTTGAAGGTCTTCCTATAGGATAAATAGTTTTTTCTTCTATTTTGTGAAAGGGGACAGGGAGCCAAACCTGTCCCTTTTTATTTCCCGCCATATACTTACGCCCCTGTTGATAATCTACTAATACAGAGCATTTCATAATATTAATAGCTCAAAGGGGCTCGTTGTGTCCGATAAACGGTCAGAATACGCTTTTCATCCACCTTCTGGAAGTTCTTTGCCAGGAAAAGTGGATGCCAACCCCTATGTGAACTATCCTCCGGATGACCTGAGATCTCTTTTGGAAACTGAGGAGAATGTTGAAGAGCTGAAAAAGATTGAAAGTGCTCTGAAACAGTGGGAACGTCAATATAACGACCAGGGATACTTGTGGAAGAAGGTTGCTGATCAATTGAGGTTTGTTGCTAGGAGAATAGCGGAGATCGTTGGCCCTTCCCATAACATTTTCTATTATCAGGATGCTGAAGTCCCTGAGGGTTTTGAAGGGATAATGGAGGGTGATCGTGGTCAGTATGACCAGGATAAT
>Ga0315274_10000946_pt1 | contig 45121 bp, 36 predicted proteins | sample YL17G02_20_MG_FD_203700 | JGI IMG/M metagenome (GOLD analysis project Ga0315274, IMG submission 203700) | Sediment microbial communities from Yellowstone Lake, YNP, Wyoming, USA - YL17G02_20 | ecosystem: Environmental > Aquatic > Freshwater > Lake > Sediment | place: USA: Wyoming | collected...
GCTCACTGGCGCACCATCGGCCTGAGTCAGGCGTCCCGAGTAAGACAGAGAATAGCTTCCGCTCTGAGCTAATGCTGTCTGCGGCATGGCGAACCACACGCTAAACAAGCAAGCTATAGTTGCGAAGTAGATTTTTTTCGAAAATCTCGCCATTGGCTGCCTAACTCATGGCAAAAGAGCGCACCTTTTCTTTTCATCTTTAGAGGTAATCGTCACGGCAGGGATAATTCTTGAGGTGTTTTTTTTATTCAAAAATTTCGGTGGATTACGGTCGCCCAGCACCCTAAATCCGCAGCCAGCCTGACGACTGCCACTTGGGCGTAAAGACATTTAAATACGGCGACTTAGCTTAAATTCCGGGCAGCGGGAGCCGCCCCAATTTTGGATAAGTATCGGCTGATACCAGTATTTTCAGGAGTTTACTGAAAGTGCCCGACCCCAGGCCTATAGGATCCTCGCCAGCCCAGTTTGCCAAGGTAGGCAGGTGATTCCCTCGACCACGGTTTCTGTCGGGTCCTGCGACCAGATCATGGCCTCGGCGGGGCGATCCCAAGCTGATTTAAGAGCGTTAAGCTTCTTAGCGTCACTTCTATCTAGGCGCTTATAGGATTTGATTTCGACCAGTACATCCGAAGCCCCGGGTCGCTCAATGATCAGGTCGATTTCAGCGTCGTCCTTGGTGCGCAAATAGGACAACTTGAAATCAGCTTCGGCATACGAATTGAGCCGCATCACCTCAAGAATCACGAGATGCTCAAAGGCTCGGCCGTATTCATAAGTCTGCGCCTCAAGCTTAAGACTCAAAGTATTAGCCAGGGCGCGACGCACCCCGGTATCAAACAAATAAAATTTAGGAGCCTCGCGCTGGCGCTTGCGGATTGAGCGATGAAACGACGGTAGGTAAAAGCCGATTAACGTATCGACTAAAATATCGTAATAGGTCTTGACCGTCTTTTCATCAACTCCGATGTCTTGAGCAATCTTGGCAAAATTGATGATCTGGCCGTTCATGACTGCACAGATCTCGAGGAAATCCTGGAAGGGCTCCACCTTGCGCACCAACTGCTCGAGGACAACTTCTTCTTTTAGGTAAGTCCTCACGTAGGCTTTGAGAAAGCGCGATGAGTCCAGAGGATCGGTGAATTCCAGGAGCTTCGGCAAAGTGCCGAATTCCAACGCTTGGTGGAGATCAAAGTAGGCTCCGAGCTCCCTGTGGGTTAGCGGAAACAAATGGAAGGTGAAGGCCCGACCGGCTAGTAAATTAGCGCCGCCGCGTTTAAGTTTGCGGGCGCTTGAGCCCGACAAGATGAACTGCACGTTGGCCTTTTTCTCGATTTCCAAATGCACGATGTCGAGAAGTTTAGGATTTTTTTGCACTTCATCGATAACCGCAATCCGGTAGCGCCCCGTCGCGAGCAGCTCGGCCAGCCGCGATGGCTGTCGCCGGAATGCTTCTTCGTCATCATCACTGAGCAGATCGATCCACAGGACATCGTCACGGGTCGAAAACTGCTCGCGAATTAGCGAACTCTTGCCGGCACCCCTGGCCCCGAACAGGAACAAGCTATTGGAAGTATTAAGTTTTAGAATGCGTCCGACCATACTCCGGAATTGTACGCCGTTTCCGGAGTATGGTCAAGGGCCGGTGTTGGTAATCAGTGGCCGATGGCTTGTTTGGCAGTATTTTCGGGACGTTGGCGAAAGTGCCTGACCCCAATCAGCGCAAAATCCCGACCACATCTGCGGGCAGCTTTCTAGTATCAAAGCTCTTACAGACGCCGTCGAGTTTAGACCCGCTGACTGACAAGCTGAGCTGCCCGTTACTCACAGGGCTCAAAACGCGCGGGGCACCAACGGCCTTACCGTTTAATAAGATGACTAGATACCCTTCGGTTTTAGCCACGTCCTCGGTCTGCACTTCAAAGCGAGCCGCCGCATTTGGCTTAAGCGTCACTAAACTTTGTGCCGGATTGCTTGAGGCAGCCACGACTTCGGCAATATCGACACCGGTAAGCAAAGGGCTGCCGTCGATAAATAATTCAAGTTTATCTACAGTGAACTTGCGCGACTTAGAACCAGCAGCCTTGACACCTGCACGGTGCACCGCAAAGCCACTTTGTTTGTACTCACGACAACGCGGACGACTGTACTCTGCAGCTAGTGACTTTAGACCCGACCGACAATCGCGGTTATTAGGATCTAACTGCAAACAGCGGACAAAACTGCGCATGGCAGTGACTTGATCGCCACCACTTACAGCTAGCACTTCCGCTAAATGAGCATGAGCCCGCGATTGATTCGGAAACTTCCCGACTAAGCTTAACGCCCTCGACAAGGCATTCGGAGCGCCGCTGCCCTCTTCTTCCGGACTACTGGCCTTCGTCGCATTCGAATGCAGGATGTTACCGATGAAGTCGAGCCCCTTGGTCGTCGCTAGCTGAAGATCGAAGTCTTCCGGATGATCCCGCGCGACGAGGTTCATCACTTTTGCCGCATTCGCATAATCGCGCGGTTTCAGGCTCGGGTCCTTCTCTTGCAACTGCTCAATCAATGGGCGCAGCTTTTTGATCGCGTATAGCTCGCCAGTATTCGCTGTGGTCTCGGCCCTGTCTAAATCTTCTAGTATTGACTGCGCTTGCTGGCCCACTCCTCCGCTGAGAAACTGCACGGCAGCCAGCAGTGACTCAGGGGCTGTTTTCTTGGCAGCCGCCGGATCACTGTCGGTACCTGTGCGCATAAGCACACACGCACCCAAGAGCGGTAACAACAGGTATGGCCAAGATTTGAGTTTTTTGAGAAGTAATGCACGTAACATAGAGAAACCCTATCCCAGCCCGAAACAGTCACTCGCCCTAGCCCACCGTCATGATGATAATCAAGATGCTTATCATGGCGATCATCATGGCGATCATCATGACGGCAATCCTGGCGATCAGACGTTAAACTTGAATTCCATCACGTCACCGTCCACGACGAAGTATTCTTTGCCTTCGGAGCGAATTTGACCGAGCTCCTTTAATTTAACTTTAGAACCGGCTTTCAACAGGTCGGCGATCGTGAAAACGTCGGCCTTAATAAAGCCGCGCTCAAAATCGGAGTGAATCTTACCGGCAGCAGCGGGCGCTTTATCGCCGCGGTGAATCGTCCACGCATGAACTTCTTTTTCACCGGCGGTAAAGTAAGTCGCCAGCCCCAAAGTTGTGTAGCCTGCACGAATCAGAGCATTCAGACCCGGCTCTTTCATACCAAGAGCCGCGATCATCTCTTGGCGATCGGCTAGCTCCATGGTGCTGATCTCTTCCTCTAACTTGCCGCACAAAAGAATGACCTCTGCACCCTCTTTCGCAGCGTAGTCGCGTACAGCCTTAGTGTACTCGTTATCACCGCTACCGGAGGCAAGTGCCTCATCAACGTTGCAGCAGTAGATTGCTGGTTTTGAAGTCAGCAGATGCAGATCGCGCCAAGCCTCAAGCACTTCAAAGATATCCCCAACAAAAGGCTGCGGATCAAAGGTACGACCTGGCTTTAGCCCTTGCAGATGACTATCGAGAGCCTCAAGCATGGCGACAATTGCGATGTGCTCTTTTTTGCCAGCCTTGAGGAACTTACGATAGCGCTCGAGGGCTTTAGCGACAGTGCTAGTGTCGGCATAGATTAGTTCAGCCTGAATCGTTTCGATGTCACGCACTGGGTTCACCGATCCTTCAACGTGCGTGATGTCGGTATCTTCAAAACAGCGCACCACGTTAACGATCGCATCGGTAGCACGAATATGACCGAGAAACTGGTTGCCCAGGCCCTCACCTTGCGAGGCGCCGCGGACTAAACCTGCGATATCGACAAATTCCATGCTAGCTGGAATCGTTCTTTGCGTCTTGATGACCGAGGAAATTTGTTCCAAGCGCGGATCAGGCACATCCACGCGACCTACGTTCGGATCGATCGTACAGAACGGATAGTTTGCCGATGCTGCGCCTGCAGCCGTGAGAGCGTTAAAGATGGTGGACTTACCGACGTTTGGCAAACCGACGATACCGCAATTGAAACCCATGAAACTACCTTACCGAAATAGACTGACCGAAACTCACGTGACGGTGGGTCAGTTAAAAATTTAGCTTCGCATATTGATGTATTGCAGCGGGAATTTAAGCTCCCCCTTCTTGAGCACAGAAATCGCAGCCTGCAGCTCGTCGATACTTTTGCTGGTCACGCGGACCTGCTCATCCTGAATCTGCGCCTGCACCTTTACCTTACTTTCTTTGATCAGCTTGGTGATCTCTTTCGCCTCTTCTTTATCAAGGCCGGCCTTCAGGTCGATCTCTTGGCGAATGATACCGCCACTACCCGACTCTTCTTTGCCGTACTTTAAACCGCGCAGATCGACTTCGCGTTTGGCAAGCTTACTTTCCACAATTTGGTGAATGGAGCGCAGCTTCATGTCGTCGTCAGCCAGAATCTTTATTTTTTTAGCTGTTTTGTCTAGCTCAATCGACGACTTACCGCCGCGAAAGTCAAACCGTTGGGCAATTTCCTTTTGCGCCATATTCACGGCATTATCGACTTCTTGCATATCGAGTTCGCTGACAATATCGAATGATGGCACGAGTCCCCTCCAGCTGTGGCAAATCTTTCCACAATTCGTTATCTTCTCTCTATAAACCAGATACCGCTCGAGCCAAAACCGAATATCGGGAAAGTGACCTTTTGATGGCCCTCTTGCTATTGCAACTCATGACTCTCTCTCTCACAGTCGTGTCTGGCTGGTCCTCGCCGGTCTATGCCAAGCAATCTGGCCTGGCGCCCGCCCGCAGCAATAAGCAGATCACGCAAACCTTGAAAAACTTTGATGCGTGCCGTAAAGAGGCGATTACACTTCTAAAACAAGGACCAACGGGGAAACGTAATTTCACCGCAGCCCTTTCGGCTTGCAAAGAAACCTACCCTGGTGCCGACCTTTACATCACCTGTAAAAAACAGGCAATGCAAGCGGCCTTGAGCGCTCGCATCGCGCCGGATCTGGCCGTCAATCAATGCCGGCACTATCTGGTCGCGACCACCTTTTTACCAAATCAACCGTTTCCGCTACTTGTCGACGGTGAAATGGCCTATTTCGCAGGGATTGGCCTGAATCGCACGCACCCGGCTGCAACGCTGACACCGCCAAACTTCGACTGTCACAAAATCAAAGAGGCCCTGCCCAACATCAAGCATGCCGACTACAGCTTAATTGGCAATCATCCGGAGCTATTCTCTGGACTTGCGGAGTTAAAAGCCGCGGACCTCGTGACTACCCTTAAACTTAAGAAACCGACCAAAGTAGGTATCAAAGAGGGAATCGATGTCGCTGGTTTCGGTCGACTTTTTTATGACCCAAGGAAACCCGAGGCGGCGACAGTTTATTTTCCTGCTGCCGCCTGCAATCTACAAGTGGAACCTGGACCTATTTACAGTGGCTTAAGTACCTATTATCTATTGGACCAGGCCGCTAGTACGGTAACGCCATATTTCGCCATCGCCTACTACCGTAAGGATCAAAAGGCAGTCACGACCGCCAATCTGATTCAGAAGCTAAATCTGGCACTTGGGTCAGAGTTTAAAGTATTCCACCGCAACGACAGCGTCACTTTTATCGCAGCTGAGTCGTTACCTGAAACCGACGACGAGCATGATCCGAAGAATCTCTGTAGGCAACCTCGCCCACACCAGCTGCTCGGTATTATTCAAGCTCATAAAGATAAACTCTCGCAGCCAGAATATTTGATCTTGGCAAACATCAAGAATCTCTGCGAGTTCGGTGATCGGCTAGCTAAGCGCCTGTGAACCTCTATTGTCGGCAAAGCCAAGCACCGCTATCCTCCCGGGGCACGCACCGCAAGTCGGAGGATGACCTGCCCCATGACGGACTCGCTCACTGACGTTAAGACCCGCATCTTAAGCCGGGTGAGCCTTGCCTCACTCATTGGCGAGACGGTTTCGCTAGAGACGCGTTCTGGTCGTCCCGTCGGCCTATGTCCGTTTCACAATGAGAAGTCTCCTAGTTTTAACCTGTACGATGATCACTTCTATTGTTTCGGATGCAAGAAAAACGGTGACGCCATCGACTTTGTGCGCGCGATTCAAGGGCTCGGCTTTGTCGATGCATTGCGTTATCTGGCAGGCAAATACGGCATCGAAGCACCAGAGTTAGAGGCAAGCCTTAACCGCCGCGGCGGCCAGCGCCAAGAAGCCTCGCTGTATAAAATGATGGAAACAGCCCAGGAATATTATGCCGAATTACGGCGCAGCACCCGCGGCAAACTAGTTAATGAGTATCTTTTGGACCGTGGCTTTAGCGAACCCAACCTAGATGCGTATGGCTTCGGTGTCAGCCCTCAAGAGGGCAACGGTTTGGTGCGCTTTCTCCGCCAAAAAGGCTACCGCGAAGAAGACATGATTGCCTGCTCGCTGGCAACAGCATCGTCGCGAGATGGCAGTGCTTATGATTTTCTGCGCGGACGTTTGACCATCCCAATCCGCGATCAGCACGGGCGCTGCATTGGCTTTGGTGGCCGCACCATGGACGGCAGTCAACCCAAGTACCTGAACAGCCGGGAAAGTCGCCTCTTCGACAAGAGCCACACATTATTCGGCTTCGATCAAGCGCGCTCGGCTATGCGTGGGCGCAGCCGTGCCGTAGTGGTCGAAGGCTACATGGACACTCTGCAGCTTTGGCAAGCCGGCATACCTGAGGCAGTCGCCTGCCTTGGTACTGCTTTTACCTCGGCTCAGCTCAAGCTCCTACGCCACGCGACCGGTACAGTTGTACTGCTGTTTGATGGCGATGGTGCCGGCCAGAAGGCAACACTTGCCGCCGTGAAAGTGGCTCTCTCCGTACCCGAGATCCAGGTCAAGGCAGCCGTATTATCCAGCGCCGAAGATCCCGACAGCTTTGTTAGGGCCAAGGGCGTAGGCGCTCTTGAGGAGCTACTCGCGAGTAGCTCCGACCTGCTAGATTTCGCCGTCAGTGAGCGCCTCAAGACCACCGCAACCCTGCAAATTCCAGAGGTCGTAGCAAAGGAATTTGTGCCTTGGCTAGCGCAGATTCCAGATCGCCTCCAGCGATCGTTCCTAGTGACGAGAATTGCCCATCTTACTGGCATCGATGCCAGCAGCATCGCCAGCCAGCTGCCATCTGAATCCAGTCAATCTCAGCAGGGTCACCGCGTGACTCCCATGCTAGGAGTTTCGCCACCCGCCAAACCCACCGTGTCGGGCGAGCCACAAAGAGCGCCCGTGGCGCCGCTAGACCGTGCCGGCTTTGACCTCTTCGGCCATATTTTCCACGCCCAACCGGAAGAGGTCGACTGTAAGGCCATCGTTTCACAAGTAAGTAGTGAGCTCGAGCTAGGGCCAGAACATGCGGCGCTCTTTAAAGAGTTTCTCGACTGTCTCGAGCGGGGGCAGGCTCCGGCAGCCCAGCCGCCACAAACGTGGGAAAGCACCGACTACCCGGGCATCGACAAGTTGCTGGAGCAGCTCAAGGCGGCTGCGGGAGCCTTTGTCTGCGACAACCGCCGCGACCGGATCCGGCAAATTTTCGGCCATATCGCACAAAAACGCGTCAAGCAGACGGTGACTCGCCTAAAAGCAGAAATGAATCGCGCCGCGAGGGACCCCAACAGGCGGAGCGAAGTCACTGAAATCATTAAAACTATTCAAGAACTCACCAAATCTGTCACTAATTGATGAGAAGCGCCGCCGTCGATTCTTAAAGTCTTGCTGGACATAGACCATAAGTATGGTTTAACGTTGCAGGATTCATGGTTATTCATTATAAAGGTTAGACTTTGGCAAGGCTGGCCCCCGAAGGGTATTTCCCGGGCGGTCTAAAACCACCTGTGCGCTTATCTCTCAGTCAAGCCACTTAATATGGGGATGACCAACCGGGCATGGCCACCAATAAAACAAAAACTAAGAGCAGTGATAAATTGACAAAATCTCCTAACGGGTCCAAAACTGTGCGGCTGCGTCGCGGTAGCAAACCTGAAACGGCGAGCAAATCTGCGACTATTCATTCCAATACGAAGGCCGCTAGCAAGGCAACCTCCACAAGTCAGTCCAAGACTAGTGACGGCCGAGCCGGTGATACAATCACAAAGCACAAGTTGGTTAGCAAGCCCATGAAGAAAGCGGCCCCCAAAGCCTCCAAAGCCAGCAAGACCGGTGAGTCCGTTGTCACTAAACTGCGTCCGAGCAAAGACACGCAGCAGACGAAAAAAGCGATGCCTCAAAAGGTAGCTGCGGCCAAAAAGGCGGAGAAGACTTCCGCACCTGCAGCTGCTAAATCCGGCGTGAAAGCGCCGGTTGCTCCGACCACCAAGGTGAAGAAAGCCGATCCAAACGCGGCGAAAAAAGGTGCTCTTGCGGCACCGGCTCGCCCTGCAACCAGCGTGAATGCTAACGGCGCTGGCGCCGCTAAAGCCGCACCTGCCCCTGCCAAGAAGGGCGCCAAAGGCCCTAGCGTTGCCGGCAAAGCCAAGGCAGATCGTGAAGCTAATGAAGCAGCTAAAGCTGGCGCGATTGATTTAGAAAAAGTGATTGTTCAGCTGATTAAAAAGGCTGAAGCAAGCAAAAGTGAACTCACTTACGGTGAGATCGATGCTGCGCTGCAGAAAGCCCGCATCAAGATCCGCCCAAACCTTATCGACGAAGTGGTGTCTGCGCTCACAGATGCGGGGATCGACCTCGCTGACGGTGCCGCTAGCAAGCAAAAAGGCGCCTCCAGCGGCGAGGATGAAGGTGACGAAGACCTACTCCTGCCGGAAGCTGAGAGCGACAGCGACTCTGACGAAGAGAGCGAAGCCGACACCGAGAAGCCAGAAGCGGCAGAGGTTGCCACCGGCGACTCCTCGCTAGGCAAATCCAACGACCCTGTTCGTATTTACCTGCGCAAAATGGGTAGCGTTGCGCTGCTCTCCCGCGAGGGTGAAGTTGAAATCGCCAAGAAGATCGAATCCGAAGAAAATCGGATGCTCGAGCGCTTGCTGCATGTACAGCTAGGTATCGACGTTGTCGTCGGTGCCGCTCGCGCCTTCGTAGCCGATGAAATCCGCATGAAGGGCTTCATTAAAGGCTTCGACGACGACGAGGCTTCCAAAGATGAGCAGCTGCACTCCGACAAGATGAAGAAGGCGACCAAGAAGGTTCTGAAACTGGTTGACGACTTCGAAGTGCTACGTAAGAAAAAGAGCCCCGCGAAAAAGCACGTGGAGCTAGTTGATGAATCGCGCCAGGTAGTCTTCGAGGCCTTCCGCGATCTAAACATCAATCGCAAGTTGATGACCGCCGCGATCAACAGGTTGGCTGAATTCGCCAACTCGATCCGCGAAGCCGAGCAGGACCTGACCTATTACGCACGGCGCCTGAATACCTCACGGGATGACTTACTAGCACACGTCACCAAGTCACCAGACAAGGCTTTCGGCCACGCCTCTGATCGTGAGTGGCAGCGTATCGTTCGTAACTGCATGGCAGCCAACGATACGATTAATCGCACTAGTGCTGAAAGCGGCATGGAATCTAAGCAGATTTCCTCCGTTTATAGCGAACTAGCGGAAATTCAACGCCGCGCCGAAAACGCTAAGCGTGAGTTGGTAGAAGCCAACCTACGCCTCGTGGTTTCGATCGCGAAAAAGTACACCAACCGCGGCTTGCAGTTCCTTGACCTCATTCAAGAGGGCAACATCGGCCTGATGAAGGCGGTGGAGAAGTTTGAATACCGTCGCGGTTACAAATTCTCGACTTATGCAACTTGGTGGATTCGTCAAGCGATCACTAGAGCTATTGCTGACCAGGCTCGGACGATCCGGATTCCGGTTCACATGATCGAGACCATCAACAAACTGATCCGCACCTCGCGGTATTTAGTGCAGGAGATGGGTCGGGAACCGACACCAGAAGAGATCGCAGCTCGTATGGAGATGTCGGTCGACAAAGTCCGCAAAGTACTCAAGATCGCGGTCGAGCCAATCTCTCTCGAGACCCCGATCGGCGAAGAGGAAGACAACCACATTGGTGACTTCCTTGAAGATAAGTCCCAGCACTCGCCAAGCGAGTCGGTCATCAATCACAATCTTTCCGAGCAGACCACCAAAGCCCTCGCGACCTTAACGCCGCGGGAAGAAAAAGTGCTGCGGATGCGCTTCGGGATTGGCGAGAAGAGTGACCACACCCTGGAAGAAGTGGGACAAAACTTCGACGTTACTCGCGAGCGGATTCGTCAGATCGAAGCTAAAGCTCTGCGTAAACTGCGTCACCCTTCCCGCAGCAAGAAACTAAGGGCGTTCATCGAAAGCTGATTTGGTGCGATCTGGGCTTGCTTTTTAGCTCGCCCTTCTCCATTCTCTTATTTCCCGGAGCTGCTTCAGCTCCTGAGGGCCTATAGCTCAATGGTTAGAGCAGTCGGCTCATAACCGATTGGTTGGGGGTTCAAGTCCCTCTGGGCCCACCATTCTTTTCACGAGGATATGCCTCGTGCTCCGCGTAAGAACCCGCCAAAATGTTCTTATGGATCCCCAATTGGGGACCAGGGCCTAAGCGCCCAGCGCCAACGACTTTAGTCCTTAAAAATCAACCCCAACTCAAGCCTTGCGTGGCTGCCGTGGCGGGCGAGGGGTGGCGTTTTTAACAATCTTTTGCACTCGCTCGACTAGGATACGAGTTTGTTCCTCAATGACAGCCTGAGCCAATTCTTGCAGCGGTATGGAATAAAGAGCCGCGATTTGCGGTATTTTCTCGAAGGGCAAAGAGACTCTATTGTTCTCTATTCGCGACAGAAAATATCGTGCGCTGTAGCCTAGGCCCGCCGCTGCAGCATCCTGACTGAGCCCCGCTTCTGCGCGCTTGCGAGAAAGATATGCACCAAAGTGGCGTTGTTTCTTTTTAAGTTCAGACATCAGTGAGGTCTCTCAGTTGAAATTTCGTTGTAAGACCTAGAACACCTACAGGCCCTATATGGGGACAGTCGAACTCCTGCATTGGGGCTAGCCGTAGCGACACTCGGCACCCACCACCCAGAGAGATCGCTGCCGCCTACACAAGCAGCGGCTTTGAGTATTCTAGACAACTTAGTCCAACATATTCGGAGCACTTCGTCAAATCTTACTAACACATATTCCAGCAAGACCAGTTCTCATTTGAGACTAAAATTAGAGCACTTTTATGCACTGCAGGCCGATGCTGTCGACCAGATTTCCAGCGCCGAACACCACTGCCTTGACCGCCTGACCGGGTTCGCAGCGGGCTGATTGAGAACGTTCTTCTTCACCCGAAAACACCACCACTTCATTTCGGGCCGAGCCCCCAGAGCGCAGTACATCAAGAGGTGTGCATTCCAGGACCAGCGAGCCGATTAGAGTCATGCGCTCAAAGACTTCTCTGCGACCCTGGACTCCGGTCAAGACCGAGCCACTGGGACAGCGTTGGTCGAATGATGTGGCAGGCCGAGCACCGACCAGCTTTTGGTGATCGCCATTGTTGCAGACCACTCCAGCCATATTAAGGATGAAGCCGCTCTCACCATGTAGCCCAGCCGCATAGTCGGCACAGCTCTGGACCACTTTACCACCGCCAAAGCCGCCAATCGCAGCAGTGATCACCACATCGCCCGCGGGCACTAACAAGTCTTTAGAGTACGTAGCCAAACCGAGCTTTTCTAGTGGCTCACAGGGACCGGAGCCATCGATACAACCTCTGATGTTAGTGAGCAGTTTGCTCAGGTTGTCATTGATCGCCCGGAGTGTCGCCGCCATCTCTGCCTTGCGAGACGCTGTCCCGTAGCCACCTTGGTAAGACAAAAGATCGCTCATTAATTGACGGTCGGATGTCGCGTCCTTGATCAGAGCGGCAGTGGCATCTTTTACCGCCTTTTTGTCACCATCTTGAGATACTGCAGATGTTAGGACCCCAGGATAGTTCTCCGTCGAATATGAGTAGATGTAGGGACGGGTACTGACTGACCCAGGAAATACTTGCGTCGCGTAGTTAAAAAGTCCAGTTATCGCATTCTTACAGTTTGTGCGATTCTGCAAGTCACAGATCAGCACATCTTCACCATTGGGAAATGCCTGCTTAAGAAGGGCTGGATCGCCACCTTTTTGATTCAGGGAGATTCGAATCGTGGTTTTCTGATTCGCCTCCGTCACCATCTTATCCAATTTAGCGGAGATATCCGTACCAACAGTAAGCGTCTTAACACCTAGGGAAAAGGTGCTGTTGAATGACTCTTTACTATCGCGATCGGAAAACAAAAAGGTCACTGCAGCGAGGAGTCTCCCGCCCTCGGAGACCTCACTCACGTAGCGATCACCACACTGCATCCGGAATGCCGCGGGATCGTTGCTCGGGACTGAGACTTTGATTCCTGTAGCATGAGCGGACCCATTCATCACGCTCATATCGAATAGGTACGTAGCGGAGAACGATGTCTCTTTCAAACTCGTGGCAAATCCGGCAGTCGCCTTACCGGTCGCGAGACCGTAGGAAAGTGCAACCGAAGATTCAAATCCCAGGCTGCTCATTCGGTCGTCTAGGGACTCCACCCGTTCAAACAAGTATTGAATCCCAGATCCAGACTGCGGAGTCTTAGTAAACTCAACGCAGATATCTTTGTTCTTAAACATCTCGGTATCATAGCCCATGCCCAGAGTTGGCGGCACCTCGGCGGTTTCAGATTTTGATTTGCTGGCTGCTTTTTTTCCTGATGGTACACATCCGATCATGCTCACTAGAAAACCGAGTGCAATCAATTTCACCGCCATAAAACAATCTCCGCTGCTGAAGTTTCTCTCAATCGCCACTAACTTATTGGGGCCCGTCGCGATTGCGCTCCTTATCGGCAAAATAAAAAAAAACTTAAGCCCAAAATTTCACCAATGACAAAAAAAATGCGCCCTCCAGCCAACCAGGCCGAAGAGCGCAATTAACTAATTAAATTAGGAAAAAATCAGTCGCCCGGACTCTCATTATCGGTTTCGCCTGGTAGCGCCCCATCAGCATCAGTCCGAATCTCGGGATGCCTAATCTTGCCGCCTTCGTGGGCCGCTGCTCCCATCAGTCCGGAACTGATGACAGAAAGTAACAGCACCACCGGCACGGTTAGCCTGAGAGTGTCTGGCCGACTCCGCTGCAAAACAAAAGCGGCGGCCGCTGCGACACCGGTTATCACTGAGAGCACCGTGGCTATTTCAGCTAGTTCTTCATGCTCGTGAATCAGTGACTCACTGACTCCGGGTTCGTGTTCGATGACCTCTTCCGCCGACTCGCCCGTCAGGTACGGCGCCAATGCACTCAGACCAACAAGAGCAGTCGCAACTAGGACGAAGCGCTTGATATCAATACTTTGTACTGTCACCGCGACTGCGAGTGCTAACACCATTCCAACAAACCCAATCACAGGCAGGTGATTTACCAGCATATGAAATTGTGCGCCGTTCCAAACCATGATGCAGTCCTTTCGCGAGAGTTTCTTGCCCTTAGGGAGCTTGAATGACCTGCCGCATGGCAGCTTTACAGCGTTTGCCACTTAGGTCAATGCCAATAGCAGCTAGTCCAAATGCATTCGCCATCGCTAAAATTGAGCCCTCGCCACAGAAGGGATCGACCACAAGTCGAGAGGGCGTTTCGTCACGCAAAAAACGGCAGGCAACGCGGCAAGCCACCTCACCCATCGCTCGGCTCCAGGACATATGCCCAGCATCAGGCAACACATCAGGGCCTGGCCTGGTTGGCAATGCGACTATTTTGGGGGCCACGCAGATCATGTGGGAGTAACTAGGGCGCCCGGGTGCGATACTACCAGGCGGCCTGCGACAGACAATTTTGTGCCACACAAGCTCGGCACCTTCCTCTTCCGCCGCACGCATCACCAGATAGCCCTTATCCACCCATCTACCTTCAAAGCGGATATCGCTCTGATAAAAAATGGCAACTCCGTCACTCGGCAACCACCGAATCACCGTCCTTGCTGCATCTATAAACCAAGCCCGCCACTCATCAAAACGATGCGGCGGTACCTCAGAGACGTCAGGAAGCGACGTGATTATGCTGGTGCCTGGTTCAGCTCTGTGGGCATTAAGCCATGAAATAGCTTCCGCCTGGACGACTCGGCGCCACGGCGGGAATACAGTGACGGAGCGTTGGTCCAAGTGATGCCTCCCTAGAATGTCATTAACCAAGCTGAGATCTCACGTATACATGAGCTATTTGTCAAAAAATTTCTACTTTTTCCAAGCCGGCAATCTCCCGGCCGATGCGGTGGCACATGACGAAACTTCAGTTTCAACACCACCTACCGATCCCTCCTATGCCAGGAAATCTGAGGGTAAATAACCCTTTAGGTGCTCTTCAAATCAAAGGGCTAAAAGGACTCACTAAACATGGCTCAACCAGGTAAACGCCTGGAATTCAACCGGTCACAGAGCAGCACTCGCGGTGCACCCGCCAGCGAACCTAGCTCTGTTGCTCGGGAGCTGTATCTTGGTGATGCCACGTCTGCTGTGTCGCCCATTGTTTTTGCGACCTCCGAGGCGGAGTTGAACGATCACCTCATCGTGGCTACCACGGCCTTTGCCAGAGCAAGCATCGAGTGTGAGCGCTGCGCGTTGTATTCAGCCGTTGGCAAAAATGATGAAGCTATTGCAGCAGCATTAGCAGGATTAGCCGACATAGGAGCCTATCTCGGACCAGCAGATCCGACCTTTTACCGGGCGATTTATGTGGCGATGCGGCGACAAAAATCGATGGGCACGTTATCCATAGTCCAGGTTAAGGACCTGCCGCTCATGCAGGATCCGCTGGCTAGGTTAACCATGAAGCTACTATCGACTGCCATCTACCCGAGTATGATATCGCGACCTAACTTAGCCGTGCTGCTGCTCAACCTGCAAATCGACCTGGTGCTGCAATTTGGACAGTCAGAGTATTCTCCTGCAGCTTTTCTTTACCTAGCTTTGGCAACTATAAACGCAATAAGCCACCTTGATGGCCAACTCATTCACCCACCGACGATTCACAAGACTTTAGATTGCTACCTTGCGCTTAGTAAAACTTGGCCTGGGGCTCCACACAACCTTAGAATGCGCTTCGATTACCTGCAATTCGCTCGTCAATGGCATCCAGAAATCAGCCAAGATCCGCGGGAGGCGCCAGCGCTGGTTGGACAACTTATCGAAAGTGGCGACCTCGTTTACGCCGCAAGTGCTGCAATGACATTGTTAACTCAATCATTTGCATCAGGCCAAGAATTAAGTGACCTCATCACCACCAGCGAGCAGTGGTCGAGCATTGCTAACGAACAAAATATCGGCAATCGGCTAGATTTTATCGGCAGGACTCGCTCATCTTTGCGAGATTTCCAGACCAAAGACATACTTGAGATCCGTTTTAATCTCCGAACGAATGCACCTGACATGAAAGGTGCCACACATTTTCAAGACGTTGAATCATCGAGCCAAGAAGTAATCATACAAGAATCTGCCTACCGTAGCTTAGCCCTAACGCTTCTTGGCGAATTCGCTGCAGTACAGGAGCTTTTGCAGCAAGTCATGCACTCAACTATGTTTCAAAAAAATCGAGGCAACTTCAAAACACCAGTTTTTAATATCTATATTGCAATAACAATTGCCAATCTGTATCCCAGTGCCTCCGGAATCAAACGGATAGAAATGCGCCGAATCATGCGCCTCATTCGCCGCAACTTAGTTTTATACGGGAAGATTTCCCCGACATACTCACAGCATAAAGTCATCTTTGTCGACGCTCTACGGGATATTATGCGTGAAAAGCCTCTCACTACTGTCTGCAAGAAATTGGCCGAGTCCACAACATTAGCAGGACAATTGGGCTACATCAGCGATGAGGCTTGCATTGCAGAGTTTTTTGGCCGCTTTTTACTGGTAAAAAATGAGCCAACTATGGCTGCTGCTCCAATCAAAAGTGCCCACGATGCGTACGAGCGCTGGGGACTTAAAGCCAAGGTTAGCGAGATGAATGAGCTCTATCAAAATATTTCGTCGACCGAATTCAAAGGCTGAATTAAAACATCAATTGCCCGCAGCGGCCTAGCACCAGAATTACGCCATCAGAATTGCGGCATCAACCCAGGACCATTACTCTTAGCTGCCGCAACTTCCACCTGACGCACGTTGTCATCCAGTAAAATGCGGTTAGCGGCTTCTCGCCCTGTCGATACCGCTCGTTCCATAAGTGCGTTGGGATATGGTAGCGCCACCCAATCACCAGCAAGGCCCATGTTACTCACACCCGCCTGACGTGCAGATAATGGTGTAGGACGCTCAACGCCTTCACCGACGCCAAATGAGGAAAAGTTCTCCATCGACCCTAGCGCGTAATCAAGTGGTTTGGCACCGATCAACTCTGGCAGACAGCGGAGCGCCTGGGCACTAATGGCGCGCCAAATATCATCAGCACCCATGCCAGCAAATTCGGGAGTGTTGTAGAGATGAAACTCAAAGATCGAGCCACCAGAGATTTTCACCCAAGCGGCACTTTCTTCCTCTAACATGCCGAAGTTGGCGATCAGCGTGATCGGCCTAAACTGCGGAGTTTCAATCACAGCGTGACTGAAGGGTCGTGCTGCCGATGGTTTATCAAACCAAACTCGCAGTATGTGATACCTAGGTGCCGTCGTAAGCTTGCTTAGCTTCTGCTTCAGCTTGCCTAGTGCCGCGGTGCTCTGGTCATCACTAGATTCAGAGCCAGCTAGAATCTTTTTGGTCCCAGGCACGTCCGTCGCCAGAACGACATAATCGTAATTAATCGAGCTGCCGATTTCTCCGATAGCCTTACCACCTTTGAACTGTAAACCAGCGACTGGACTATCTGCCATCATAGTCACCTGCTTGGCTTTCAGTGCGCTGACCCAGGGATCTATGACCGCAGTTCCATGATCGACTTTCGTGACCTTGCGCAAAAAGGCCTTGGGGTTACCGATAAAATAATAATGCATATAAAGCAGCATCTCAGCTGCACTGATGCGTGCTGGGTCGTTAAGCGTCACGGACGATGCCGGCTCCATAATAATATCCCAAAACCCCTTATTTACCCGCGTTCGTTTGCCCCAGTCGGTAAACGTCTCTTGATCAAAACGCTGCCAATTTTGTGCATGATTATAGAAAACAATGTCCTTAACCGCACCGATAGTCTGAATTGCATTAAGCAGATTTAAGTTTGGTGACTGCTTAATAATATTCAGCAAATTGATCGGGTAAGGACCAACCGACTTGATGAGCTCTGGCTGGTAATCGGCAAATTCATAATAGACTTCGTTGAACGGCGCAAAATGCGTTTCCAGCGTTCCGAGGCGGTTTAGGATATCAAAGAAGTTGTAGTACTGGTGAAACCACATATGCAGGCCGTGCTCGACACGAAAAGTACCAGTGCGGAGATTTTCCGTACGCGTGTGTAAGCGCCCGCCAAATTGCGGCGCAGCTTCTTTAACCGTAACCTGGTAGCCGCGCTCCGATAATTCTAATGCCGCTGAAAGACCAGCGATACCGCCACCGATCACCAGCACACGACGGCGCGTCCCGCTGGGTAAAGCTAGCGGTGCGTCAGGATTCATTGGCAAATATTTGACTGGCGCAAAGTATTCATCCGGCAGAGTTGGACCATTGTAATCACTAACTCCAGCCACCTGGGACGAAGCTTGCTTATTACCGGACGTGCGACAGCCAGAACTGATGGCACTGGCTCCGACCGCTCCTCCGATGTAACTAACGAAGCGCCGACGATCCATAGTCCACTCCTGCAATGTAAATATGACAAGACGAGACGTCGGCAGCGCCTAGGCAACTAATCAGCCTGACATTTACACGCGAAGTCTCTTTGTTATTATGCCACAGATTACGCTAGCCGCGGATCGGTACCCGGAACAGCCGGCTGCACTGCCGCTGATTCGTAGAAGTTGAGCAGCGCTGGCACCAATTTCGTGTCGGCAAAAATATCTCGGAAAAAGCCCCAATCCAGCAAAGAATATAGGCTCATTGCCGGATAATCCCAGCGACTGAATTCACCTTTAACAATCGCCGACGCTAGGTAGCTGGTCACCTTTTTTTGGCGGTCAGCGTGTCTTTCATAATAGCTGTTCTGCCAATCAATGCTTTGACCATTGCGCTGCAGCATAAAATTTTGAATGAGTTGGTCTTGCCAGGCGTCGATCGTGCTAACTAGGTTTTCCTCTGCCAAACTAAGGGACGGCCGGCCATGAGCTTTTTGCAAATAATTAAAGATGACCCTTGACTCAAACAATGGACGATCATCGATCATTAAAACCGGAATCCGTTTGATCGGATTTATTCTGGCAAACCGCTCGTCTTCAACTGGGTCCAAGATGTCGACAGTTTGAAAGGTATAGGGAATGTCGCGCAAGTATAGCCGCATACGCCGGACATATGGCGAGGTCTTTGAGCCGATCAGAGTATAGGCCATAATTTTCTGTCCTTCATCAGTCGCGCTGGAATTGTCCACTCTTAACCATACACGACCTTGGGGGCGGTTGTCCGCTGTACGCCCAGAATTTCCGGCATCAAAGGCAAAGCACTAAGGTCGGGACGATGATATAATTCCTTAGGTTTACCGCACGGAGGAGCACCAATGAACCGCACTGTCCGCAATCGCATTCTTATCGCTACAGCCACTTTAGGCGCCGCAGCGACCCTGTTCATGAGTAGCCTGAACCAGCGCGCCAGCGCTGAGGAAGCCGCCAGCACCGAGAAAGTTGAGCCCCCAACTGAGTGCCAAAACAAACTCTCTCTACCTATCCTAAGGCCTCAATCTATATATGATTTTCGCGAATACTGCGGCGGTCATATCACCCCATTCTGAGCAACGGCCGGCACTGCCGTTTGCCCTAGCCTTGCCGGCCATACTACGGTAGATGTCTGGCGGTCACCGCCAGCACTAGGACTCATGTCGCCATGACTATGAAAGAGCGCCCAATTATCACCCCTCCGTCGGACGAACGGCGGGTATTACTCCACTCCTGCTGCGCCCCATGCTCGGGCGAGGTGATGGAGGCCATGCATGCGTCTGGCATCGACATGACCGTCTACTTTTACAATCCAAATATTCACCCGCAGAAGGAATATTTGATGCGTAAGGAGGAGAACATCCGCTTTGCCGAGCAAATGGGCATCCCATTTGTCGATGCCGACTACGACACTCACAACTGGTTTGACCGGACCAAGGGCATGGAGAACGACCCCGAGAAGGGTCGACGTTGCTCAACCTGTTTCGATATGCGCTTTGAAAAGACCGCAGATTACGCGCATGAGCACGGTTTTAAAGTCTTCACCAGTTGCCTCGGCATCTCGCGCTGGAAGGATATGGATCAAATCAATGGCTGCGGTGTCCGTGCCGCGAGTCGCTATCCTGGTCTGGAATATTGGCAATTCAATTGGCGCAAGCAGGGCGGCTCTCAACGCATGTATGAGATCGCTAAGCGCGAAGAATTTTACAAGCAAGAATACTGCGGCTGTGTTTACTCGCTCCGCGACACCAATGCTTGGCGGCAAGCCAACGGTAAGCCAAAGATCCACATTGGCATCGAGCATTACGGCAAGACCGAAGAAACGCCCTAAAGCGCCGCTACCGCAGACGAAGCTGTGATTGACGGAGAAGCGGCGGATGTACTGGCTGCTGCCTGCAGTAAGGCCATCCGCGTTGTCTCACCGACAACCCACAGCAAATCACGTGGGTGCAACTTCAAGTCTGACTTGGGTGATTGAATCCGGGCACCATCACGCTCGATACCGACTATAATGCAATCGAATGACTCGCGAATCCCTGCATCACGAATGCTTCGGCCGGCAAAAGCCGAGTCTTCGCTGATTTTGATCGGCCTAAGCACATAAGTAGATGCTGTCGTTGCAACAGGTTGACCCTGCTGAACTCGAGCAACTTCATCGGTTAAATGGGCTAGCTCAGCATCAGTGGCAAAGCAGAGCAACACATCATGCGGGAACACCCGCTCCGTGGCCTTAGGCGCGACGATCTCCTCACTCCCCCGCCTGATCACTACGACATTGAGACCAAAACGCTCACGCAGTTGCAATTCAATCAGCGTCTTGCCAGCGAAGAACGGGCCGTGACCGACAGCAATCTCTGCCAAGTGACTATCCCATGGCACCAAATGATCATGAGTTTTTTTGTTGGAGCGCTTTTTATGATGGCCGATCCCAGCAACGAAGGAACGCTCAAACCACTGATAGTAGCGTTCGATATAGCGCCGCAAGACCAGAAGTAAGGTCAGAGCTACGGTAATGGTTACCATGGCAGCAATACGAGCCGGAAAAAAAGCCGCGCTTAAAGCACCAAGAAGAAAGATGGTCAAAAGTCCGCTAAAAATAAGCGCGCCACCTCGACGCCTCACTTGAAATCCGGGACTATCAGTTGCTCGCGGCTTATAAGTAGTCAACATCCCCCAAAGGAACGGAGCACTTGCCACGAATGGCAAGAGCCAAGCGATAAATCTAGCCAGTGCATTGCTAGACATAAGCCATGAAAGCTGCGGGTAGATTAGGTCGGCTGACAACGTAAACAAGGTGATGACAAGGACAGCGTTAGCAAGCCAGCGGAACAGAAGCGGCCGCATAGACGCTGTGTCACTAGCCACCGCACCTTCCCGTTGACTCCAAGCCTCATAGGTTGCCAGCATGTCCAGCACACGCGCCGGCAACCACCTTTCCACAGCCGAGGCAATCACAGGCGCACCTTTGATCAAATAAGGAGTCAGAAACGTGGTGAGCAGCGAAACGGCGACGATGATGGCATACACCTTCTGATCTAGGATTTTATAAATCATTCCCAGATTAGCGATGATGAAGGAAAACTCACCGATTTGCGCCAAGCTAAAGCCAATGCTGATAGCAGTCCGTAGACCTTGGCCGGTGGCTAAAGCCGCCGCGCTCACTAAGACTGTATTGCCGAAAATAACAACTGCAGTCAGCAAAAGCACAGTACCAAAATTTTGAATAATCGCTAAAGGATCGAGAAGCATGCCGACCGAGACAAAGAAAACAGCGCCAAATAGATCTTTGAATGGGGCTACGAGAACTTCAATGCGTTCGACCTCGCGCGTCTCCGCCAGAATAGAGCCCATAATGAAGGCTCCCAGCGCCACGGAATAGCTAAATTGAGCTGACAAAGTCGCCATGGCTAAACATAAACCTAGAGACGCCACAATCAGCAGTTCATTGGTGCCACGGCTAGCGATCAATCGCATCACCCGCGGAATGACGAACCAACCAACGACTAGCCAAGTGCCTACGACCAATCCAAGTTTGAGACCAGCTAGCAACAGGCCCAGGCCATTGATAGTCGCCGACGTAGCCAAATTAGTCAGCGCCATCAACATGATCACAACCGCTAAATCTTCCACCACCAAAATGCCGACAACCACGTCCGTAAAGCGTCTAGTCTTAAGACCAGCTTCTTCAAAAATTTTCAAAATGATCGTCGTAGACGAGATACAGAGCATGCAGCCGACAAAGACACTGGCTAATGGGCGCCAGCCCAACCACCGCGCTGCTAGATAACCCACCGTTAATAAGCTAGCGATCTGCACGACAGCGGTGATTGCTGCCGCGCCTCCGACTTTGCCTAAGCGACGAAAACTAAATTCTAGTCCCTGAGCAAACATGAAGAAGATGACGCCGAGTTCCGCCCAGATGCGAACCCCTTCAACATCAATCACTGAGATCCACGACGGCCCTGACGGACCTACGATCATTCCGGCCACGATATAGCCCAGGACCACTGGTTGCTTGATCGTGCGAAACACCAGCGTCACCAGAGCGGCAACACCGAGGAGGATGGCAAGATCGGTGATCAAAGGAGCTAGGGGCACGCGGTCTCCCTCTTTCAGTGGCGGTAGATCGCAACTCTTAGAGAATGTTACTCGCTGCGATTTTGAAAGTCATGCCAGAGCTTTTGCAAATCTGAAGGTAGAGGTGAGCTCGCGACAAATTCCCCGTCACACTTGGGATGTGCGAACCGGACACTTGTGGCATGCAGCGCGTGACGAGAGAACCCAGCCAGTTGGCGAACCTGCTCACAGTCGCCGCCCCTGTGATATGCAGCGTACACCGCAGGATCTGGATGATAGACCTTGTCGCCCACTAAAGGGTGGCCTGCCCAAGCTAAATGCACACGAATTTGATTGGTGCGACCAGTGCGCGGGCGAACTTGAACAAGCGTCGCCGCAATGGCTCGCTCCAGAACCTGACAATCACTGCGGGCCGGCAGACCGATGGCGTTATCGACTAGGTACCGAGGTCTGGAGGCTGTTGGGTCGGGAGCTAGTGCGCCAACCAAAGACTGCTCGGTCCATGGCACGACGCCTTGGACAATGGCTAAATAGCGCTTGTCGACCTGCTGAGCCTCAAAGAGCTTACTCAAAGACATCCGCAATTTCGGACATGCAGCACAAATGAGGATTCCACTAGTCTCGCGGTCCAAGCGATGCACGGGATGCCACTCTGGCCCACACTGAGCAGCCAGCATGGCAGCAAAAGTGCGGCGACGAAACTCACCGCTCTCATGCATGGGTAAATTACCCGGCTTATAAACTGCAATCACCCCGTTCATGTCGCCCAGGACGGCAATCCGATCATCCACCTCTGGCTCTGCTGTCAAAGGATGATAAATCGATAGCTGTTCACCACCACGCAACCGATGCGAAGCGCGCACTGGACGCCCGTCGACGAGCAACTCCCCACGCTGGCACGCCTCTTTCCAGCCACTGCGACTATGAAATGGGTAATAGCGAGCCAGAAAAAGGTCCACTCTAAGACCACTGGCGACCGTGCCAGTCACAGGTCCAACGGCCCTATATTCCTCGCTATTTTTATGAGTGAGACTGCGCATTAGAACTTAGAATTGACGTAATTGAGCCAGTGAGATTGACGCGAGTGAGGAAAAAATGCCGTCAGCCGCACTAAAATCACAACCCTTTGTTACTGTATTCGGAATCACATAACAACGTGCACCAGCGGCTTTGGCCGCTCGCAACCCATTCAGAGAGTCCTCAAACACCACGCATTCACTGGGCGCTACCCCAAGTCCAGCAGCAGCACTGAGGTATAGATCTGGGTGTGGCTTACCACGCGCCACATCGCCACGCGTCCGGGTCAAGCGAAACCGTGACAACAAACCCAATCTATTGAGGTGACCGTGCACCCATTCGGCGTTCGAGCTTGAAGCTACCGCTACGGGCAGACCTAGGGCATCCGCCTCGGCCAATCGATCGAGCACCCCCGGCAAGGGCGATAGTTGATTACAGACTGCGGACTTACGCGCCTCCTTATCCGCCGTCAAGCGCACTCGGTCTAGTGACCTACCCGTCATCTGGGCTAAATAAGCTACGGCATCAAACGGCAAGTCCGCAGCACCCACGCACTGTACCCAATGTGACAGGGCCAACTCCGCGCCATGCTCACGGTAAATAGCCGACCAGGCCTCGTAGGCTGGGGTTTCGGTATCCACCATCAAACCATCGAAGTCGAAAATAACTGCCTGCATCATTACCTCCTAATGAGCCCGCATAATATGAGCCCACATAACGCGAACCTGCATAAAACCTTGGCAAGCTCCGGTACCCTAGTCTACATTGGCGCCAATCATGTTGACCACATGTCGAAGGAGGCCGCATCATATGGCTGATCACGCCGATAGCAAGGTGATTTGGATGGACGGCGAACTCATCCCGTTCGCCTCGGCAAACGTCCACGTGCTCTCTCATAGCCTACACTATGGCTCAGCCGCATTCGAAGGGATCCGCGCTTATGAGACTGCCGACGGCCGTACAGCCATATATCGTGCCGCGGAGCACATGGACCGGTTCCAACGCTCCGTCCGTATCTTCGGCGGTTCGATTCCGTACACGAGTGCAGAGCTGACGGCAGCTACTGCTACGTTGATTCGCGAGAATGGTTTTAAGTCGTGCTACATCCGCCCTATTGCCTATATTGGGCACGAAACGCGCGGGCTTAAATTACCTAAAGAGCCACACATTCACGTAGCCATCGCGACGTGGAATTGGGGCAAATACCTGGGCGACGCGGCGATGCAAAAAGGTATAAAAACCTGCATCGCCAGCTTCCGCCGCCCTGACGTCTCGAGTTCACTACCGTGGGCCAAACTGTCGGGCAGCTACCTGAACTCAATCATGGCTCGCCGTGAAGCCACACTAGGTGGTTACGACGAGGCGATTTTACTGGACCAGCAGGGATACCTTGCGGAAGGTTCGGGCGAGAATATTTTCATCGTCGAGAAGGGCAACTTGGTGACGCCAACGACCGGTGCCATCTTGATGGGTATCACCCGAGACGCCATCTTTACTTTGGCCAAAAGCCACGGACTGACGGTGGTTGAACAGCAGATCACGCGCAATCGGCTTTACGAGGCCGAAGAGGTGTTTTTCACCGGAACTGCCGCTGAGATTACGCCCGTCACCAGCATCGACGGACGTGCTATCGGAACTGGTGTGCCCGGACCGGTCACCCTGCGCCTGGCTAAAAGCTTCGAACAATCAACGCGTGGCGAGCTAAGCGATTTTAATTCTTGGCTTACGTACGTTTAATTTGTTTTTTCGCCAAAGCAGTGCAAGTCGGCACTGCTAAAGTTGCCGCATCAGGTTACCGACTAACCAATTATCGGAGTCCCCAGGGCTCTGAACTGGAGGGTCGGCACCGTGGCAAAACGCGGGCTTTTAATAACAGGTTTGATGTTGGTCTGGCTGAACGCTGCCCTTGCGGCCGCGGCAGGCGGGCAGATACTACCTTTTTCTGGGCGCCTGCTTGATGACCAAGCCCGCCCAGTATCCGGACCAGTTGACTTACAACTGACCTTCTTCCGCACCGAGGCGGATGCCTCGCCTTTACCTCTGCCGCCCTACAGCTTCTATAAGATCGAACTGGCAGACGGGGTCTTTCATTTAAAAATTATGGTGGGTGAAGCCGATCTCGCAACTCTCAGCAACCCAACCAACACCGTGTATCTACAGGTAAAAGAAGTGACCCACGATCGGGTCTACCGGCGGCAAAAATTCGATTTACCGGCACCTGAAGTAGCCTCGCCTCCGAATGCAGTATCCCCTGCATCATCCATGATTAACAACGGCCTAAGCTCGGTGTCAGCACCAATGCCAATGCCAACGCCGCCTCCAGCTCCCGCAGCTTTGCCGCCTCCGGCGGTCGATCTGGAGATTACCAGAGCCGCCAGCGCTGCTTGTTTCGGCAGCCCTGGTGCCGGCGCGAAGTTCCTCTCTCCCTACAACGAAGCGGCTGGTCTATCGACTTGCGGCAGCGTTTGCGCTCAGAGCATGACCGGAGCCGCATGCATTCGCGGCTGGACCATCTTTTCTAATAATCAGTATATCGAGTTCGGCAGTGAATGCTCGGCAACGCCCGTACTAACCGCCGCTCCGGTGAGCGCCCGCCTTTGCTGCTGCCTAAACTTGCGGGGGCCAAGCCCGCTCATTATTCCAGCGCCGACCGTCGGCCGCTGAACCTTTAGCTTTGACAGCGAGGGCTTAGGTATCTAGAGTTTATCATACTTTGCGATTAAATCTAGGTGACCAAATCGTATGTCAAATCCGCTGTTGGAGCCATCCCCTGTAAAATACGGCGCGGTTCCATTTGATCTCATTAAGATAGAGCACTTTGTCCCGGCGCTAGATGTAGCGATTGCCGGAGCCAAGATTGCCGTAAGCAAGATCAGTGGATCGACTCAGCCAGCGGATTTTAGCAATACTATCGCAGCGCTTGAGACGACCACAGCGGCTGTTTACGACATAGCCTATGTCTTCAGTAATCTGCGCTCTGCCCATGGTGACGCTGCTATGCACGCCCTGGCCATAGAGATCATGCCTAGACTGATTAAACTAGAGAGCGATATAAACCTGGATGCAGCTCTCTTTCAGCGCGTTCAAGCCGTCCAGCAAAACCTTCCGAGTGCCTTGACTACAGAAGAAAAAACCCTGGTCGAACGCACTTACCGCAGCTTCCGTCGTAACGGCGCTATGCTTGACGAAAACGGTAAGCAGCGACTCCGCGCACTCGACGAGGAACTGTCGACTCTGAGTCCGCAATTCTCGGAGAATGTGCTGAAGGCAACCAATAATTTTACGCTTCTCATCACAGATAAAGCTGAACTTAGCGGCCTCCCAGAGTCTGCCATCGAGGCCGCTGCACAAGCGGCTCAGGAGAAAGGCCACGCTAATGCCTGGCTCGTGACCCTGCAGGCGCCAAGTGTATTACCTGTGCTTAAGTATGCCGATCGTCGCGATCTGAGACAAAAGCTGTGGATGGCATTTAACTCTCGCGCATTCGCCGGCGAACACAGTAATCAAAAAGTATTGCAGCGAATTATTGAGCTCAGGCAAGCCCGCGCAGAGCTACTGGGTTACCCCTCCCATGCACACTTCCAAACGGAAGAACGCATGGCTGAGCACCCTGACACGGTGCTTACTTTTCTTCATCGCTTGTTAAGCAACAGTAAGCCTGCAGCTGAACGTGAAATGGCGGAACTGCATCAATTCATGAAGTCGCACGGCTGCCGTGACGACTTGCAGGCGTGGGATTATTCCTATTGGGCGACCAAGCTAAAGGAAGAGCGTTATCAACTAAACGCCGAGGAAACGCGGCCATACTTCCGCCTAGAGCAGGTGTTAAGCGGCGCATTCGAGCATGCTAAGCGTCTGTTTGATCTAGAGTTTCGTGAGATTCATGATCTACCTGTTTATGCTCCGGACGTCCAAGTTTTCGAGGTCGTACAAAAGCAAACTGGCGAGTATATGGGCCTCTTCTATGCAGACTTCTTTCCGCGTAGCACCAAAAGCGGCGGAGCTTGGTGTACACGCTTTCGCTCGCAGTACACGGATCAAGGTACAAGTCAGCGCCCACACGTGAGCATCGTCTGCAACTTCACCAAACCGACTGCTAGTAAGCCGTCGCTGCTGACGTTTCAGGAAGTGACGACCCTGTTTCATGAGTTTGGTCATGCCCTGCACTCATTGCTATCCCGGTGTCAGTTCCGCAGTCTATCCTGCACGAATGTGTACCGCGACTTCGTCGAACTACCGTCGCAAATTATGGAAAACTGGACGAAAGAGAAGGAAAGCCTGTCGCTCTTTGCACGCCACTATGAGACTGGCGCCGTTATCCCAGCGGATATGGTCGATAAGATCATTGCTGGCGAAAACTTTCATGCAGCCTATTTGATGATGAGGCAACTCCGGTTTGCTTTTCTCGACTTGGCTTGGCACAGTGGGGCACCTGCGGACGGCATTGATGTCTCGGCATGTGAAACGGCAGCAGTGAAACTCACAGATCTCCTACCGCATGTGGCTGGAACGAATATCTCATGTTCATTTGAGCATATCTTTGCCGGCGGCTACTCAGCCGGATATTATGGTTACAAGTGGGCAGAGGTACTCGACGCAGATGCCTTTGAATACTTTAAGGAACATGGCATCTTTAATCGAGAGGTTGCCGACCGGTTTCGCTGCCATATTTTAGAGCGAGGGGGCAGCGAGCACCCAATGCAGCTATACAAAGCGTTTCGTGGCCGCTCTCCGGACCCGGACGCACTATTAAGAAGATCGCAGCTGATTTGACAAAACTTAGGGCGGAGGCATGGTATGAGTTTTGAACATGAGAAGAGAGAGAGTTTGCGTCTTCTGTCCGGCCTAGAGAACGGCAACCTAACGGCTGCCGATGCGTATAACTTGGCGGAGAAACGCGATCCAGTGATGATTCATCTGGTCATGCGTTATCTACGTGAGAAATACCCGTCTACTCAAGCCGCCGCAGAAGGGGTATCGCGCCGCCTGATTGAACTGACATCCACTTATGACAAAGTGGTATCGATGTCCAAGAAGGGCGAGAAGGACAGCATTACTGAGTGGTTCACCGAATCCCACAGTATGGGTGAGTTTTATGACGCACCCGAGCAATTTATTGACCTGATCGTCGAAAAAATTGAAGGCTGATTGCGATTAAGACTCGCCGCCTCTGTTTGTACATTGAGTCCATGGCATATCCTGGGGCAAAGGATATGCTTTGGATGCTTTTACATAGTGGCTACCACGCCTCAAATGGTCCTGTTTCGGCATTGCTCATAGGGCGATCTTTGTTAAAGCGCCAGTCGCGGCCCACAATCAGTCGATCATAAGGATCTTGTTCCGACGTAATGCCATCAGCATTGCGACAAAACGGGCGCGGTTTACCGACATGCTCGGTGACCAACTGCCAGGCCTCACTCATTTGCTTGGCGCTAACGCCGCCCTGCTCGACAATCGCTTTAAAAAGTCCATAAGACGGGCGCTTGTTACGCTTTAGATTTTTTGTTCGGTCCACGGCCACCAAACCAAATTTAGGGCAGTAGCCGTCAGCCCACTCCCAGTTGTCGGAAATGGTCCAAAAAACATAACCTTTGATCGGAATACCCTCATCCAGCAAGGCTCTCACCACGCGAAGGTGCTCGATCAAATATGCCGGACGTAAAATATCACTTCCGTCTGAGATCCCATTTTCCGTCACAATCAACGGCAATTGAGTCTTGCCTTTGCGATCGACGAATTTCACATTGTAGCGCTCATGAATTTGCTTGAATGTTTGATACATACCTTGGGGATCAATGACCCGCCCGGATTCGCTGTATTCATAGGCCGTGTCAACGACAGTACCCTTGCCCTTCACTAGCTCTGCGCCATAATAATTAAGGCCAATGAAGTCGAGCTGATTGATGACGGCGTCGAGAAAGTTATAATTCACCGCCTGCCTAGCGAAACTAACGCTCGGAATATCAAGCCGACTCGCAGCTAACTGATGCCCGACATTTTGCGCGATGCCAACTACCGGACTACGCCGTCCAGCACCCGCTTGTGCGTGAATATAATCGTAGAGAGCACGATGACTGGCGGTCATATTATCTATGACCTTAAAATAGGCCCCCTTGAGTGCACCGGGAAGTGGCAAAATAGCCATCGTACTAGGTTTACCGCCCGGCCAAATGCCTACCACATTCGATAGTAGTGCAAAGACGGCAGGCTCATTGAAAATCACCCAGTAGTCGACATCGTCAGCAAAACTATCCGCCATCGATTTGCCAAAACTAATGAACGCATCTCGCACCTCGGGTTTTTTCCACCCACCCAGGTCCAGGGCCCACTTCGGCAGGCTGTGATGAAACAAAGTCATCATAACGCGCATCTTTTTGGCCCGCACTTTGTCGACAATCTCATGATAGTGCTTCAGTGCCGCCGCATCGATAGGCGCACCGGCTTGAGGCACCAACCTCCCCCAATCGACACCCAACCTAAAAACGGTGACACCAGTCTCAGCTGCAAGGTTAATTTCCTCATCGGGATTCGACCAAAAATCTAGCCGGCGCTCAGGCTCGCGCTGATTGGCCCAAGCCGCGACTCGCCCGCTGCGAGCAAAGTCCAACCAAGTATCGTTTAATTGATCTTCAACATGTGCCGGAGCAGTAGCCAAACCAAAGAAGAACTGTGATTGATCGCCAAAGCTAAAATCTCCCGCATCCGCTGCGGCCAAATTACTTCCAGATACTCCTGATTTGCTGGTGCCATGGCGACAGCCCACGGCTAAGCTCAGGGTCCCAGCAAGCAAGGTAAATAATGAGATTTTAAACGCTTTGTTCACGGTTTCCCCCATCGCTTAACCATGATACTCGGTTCATTCTACCAGAATTAAAGGAAGCTGCTCATGACCAACTCGTCTAGTGACCCCTCCCAAGGCATCGCCCAGGGCTCACCGAACGGTCCTTCAGTCTGGGGGGATGCTCACACCCGCTACTTCTACGAGCTGACTCCAGACCGCATTCTAGACGCCGTAGAAGGCTCGACGGGATGTCGTTGCACAGGACGCGCTCTAGCATTGAACAGCATGGAAAACCGCGTCTATGAGTTGGAAATAGAGCTCGACACGCCACCGAGCACCCCATCCGAGCGCTTTCTGATTGCTAAGTTTTATCGTCCCGGCCGCTGGAGTGAGGCCCAGATTCGTGAGGAACATGCCTTTCTTCTAGAACTCGCCGAATTAGAGATACCAGTCGTCGCCCCGAATCGCTTTGTCGACGGTGATACCCTCCACAAAATGAAAGATGCGGATCTCTGGTACGCTGTCTTTCCTAAAATTGGTGGACGCTCACCGGACGAGCTTGGTGATGATCAACTGGCTCAGGTTGGTCGCTTGCTTGCCCGCATCCATAACGTAGGAGCTAGTAAACGTGCTGAGCATAGGATGGCACTTACGCCGGAGACTTATGGCCTAGGGAATTTAAAGCACCTTCTAGACGCGAAGATCCTTCCCCCAAATATAGCCAGCACGTACGCAACTACAGTTGAGCAAATTTGCAGCGTGAGTGCGCCCTGGTTTGCCGCAGCTGCGCATCACCGGATCCATGGGGACTGCCATATGGGCAATTTACTCATGGCGCGGGAACAACTCTTCTTTGTTGATTTTGATGACATGGTCACCGGACCAGCCGTGCAAGATCTATGGCTCTTGATTCCAGGCCGCGATCACTACGCACAAAGACAGCTGAGCATTATGATTGAGGCCTACAGTTCCATGCGCGCCTTCGATCACCAAAGCCTACGGCTGATTGAGCCACTGAGAGCCCTACGTTTCGTGCACTTTAGTGCTTGGATCGGCCGGCGTTGGCAAGACCCAGCCTTTCCACGCGCGTTTCCGCAGTTTGGCAGCCAAAGCTACTGGGAGGAGCAACTGCGCGACTTGCAAGAGCAGCTCTCGCTCATTCAAGAGCTAGCTTAAATATAGCTACTGCGGCCTCTACCAGAGGCCACCCTCACTTATAACGACACTCCGTGCACGGCCAAGACGTTGTTGATCTTAGACATGGCGTCAACGGCCTCGGCTGAAAGCGGAGAGTCGATACGCACTAATGCCATAGCCCGGCCGCCTTTGCGATTACGGCTCAACTCGAAGCTGTCGATGTTGACGCCGCGAGTGGCGAGGAAATGACCTACATCACCCACAACGCCGGGACGGTCGTTATTTTCGACGATGATAATCTCGCCGGTAGGTTCTAGTTCAAAGTAGAAATCGTTGATGAGCGAAATACGCGAATAGCGATTATCAAAGACAACGCCACCAACCGTCAGCTCGGCGCCATCCGCGCCGCGCACGTGGACTTTTAAAGCAGACTTGTAGCTTTGAAAGTCAGGATCTGTCGATTCGCTGATGGTCAGACCCATTTTTTCAATGTGGGTCTCGACGTTCACAAACGACACGTAACCATCAACCACCTTGCTGGCGTAACCCTTCATCAAACTCAAACGTACGATCGAATGGTCTAGCGCCGCCAGATCACCGCGGTAGCTGAGGTCAATAGATTTCGGATTAAAGCTTAGGATCTGCCCAATTAGGGAGCCTAATTTTTCTGCCAACACGGCGTAGGCGTTGAGCAGTGGATTATCAATAACACCGACTGCTGGCAAGTTAACGGGGTAATCAACCACCCCACCAGCCACGGCCTTTTCCACCTGCTTGAGGATCGTCTCACCAATTGCAATCTGTGCCTCTAAAGTGGAGGCACCAATATGCGGCGTACACCACACGTTAGCATGGTTGAGGAGAGCCGGTAGCGGCTTCGGCTCGCTATCCCAGGTGTCTATCGCGGCACCGGCAATCTGGCCATTTTCTAGGCGAGTCACTAAGTCTTTCTCGGCGATGATGCCTCCACGCGCTGCGTTGACGACGTAGCTTCCTTTAGGCATCAGGTCCAGATGCTGCCCCGTAATCATCCCCTTCGTCTCTTTGTTCAGGGGAACGTGTACGGTTAAGATATCTGTTTGCTTCAACATCTCATTCAGATCATAAAACGGCTTAGCTTGGTGCCGCTCAAACACCTGCGGGGCAATATAGGGGTCGTACGCATACACCTCCATATCAAACCCACGAGCGAATTTCGCCACCCGGTGGCCCACGTTTCCGAGGCCGACGATACCAATGCGTTTACCGCGTAATTCGCGCCCGGAAAAGCGATGTCGATCCCATCCGCCCGACTTCATCGTTTGCTGCGCCTGTGGCACATTGCGGAACATCCCGAGCATTAGTGCCATCGTCAATTCGGCCGCAGAATTGGTATTCTTGCCGGGGCAATTGATGACAAGGATGCCCTTTTGGGTCGCTAAATCTATATCGATATTGCCGACACCGACAGCCGCCCGGGCGATCACATTAAGCTCTGGGGCATGCTCGATCACCTGCTTATCAACATCCGTCTCGCTCCGGGTCACCAATACTTGCGCCTTCGGCAAAAGGCGCAGGAGTTCCGCGCGTTCGCAATCGGGCGCATAAACTACATGGAATGCTTTGTTGGCTTTGAAGCCTTCGATTGCTGATTCGTGCAGGTGACCAGTGATCAGAACGTGCGTCGACATGGGTACTTCCGCAGCAAGCAAGGGTAAAAATGGGAAACCGCCGGTGCCTACACCCGGCGGCAGTCATGCGAATAATGTCAATTCTGAGGGATGATTTGTCAACGACGGGATAGCGGAGCAGATGGCAAACTGAGCACCGCCAAACCAGACCGCTGATTAGCCAAACGCAGACGGTGGAAGATCTTACCGTCACGCTCCACTGTTACGATCCCTGGCACTCGCGGATTATTCCAGTATTCATAGGTAGCGTCATCTATTTTGCGCACCTCATATCCGCCGATATAAATCGTAGCACCATTCGGCAACTCACCGAGTACGGTGAGTCTGGCCTTGGTCCAGTCCGCATGTGGGGGCGCACGCTCGATACCAGGACTAGTGACTACACATTTTGCCGCACCACCGCAGAGCGTCCCGTCGGTCACATTTAAGCGCATCGAGCCACCAGCTTCACCAGTGACAGAGAAGCCACGACCGCTCTGATCAAACAGCGTCTGTCCGGGGACGACTGTCCACAATTTAGCCGGGGATTGTCCGACGACCCACGAATCTCCCTTCTTCTCGACTGCGTAAGGCTTCGAAATATGCACGGTACTCTCCCAGAGTAGAGCACGTGCAGTGGCCATCGGGGCATCCTCGTAATTACGAAGGAATGAATATATGCGCGCAGGACCATTCGCGCCGGCAAGTTGCCCTTCAATTTTGAGCAAATGACCGGTGGTGCCAGCGACTGCCAAGTCTGTCAGGCGAATTTGCCAGGGGCTCGCAGCGTTCAAACTGATACCTAGCTCGCGAATGCGTTGTTTTGCTGCTTCCGCAACCTGGCGAGTGGTGGCCGTGGCATGGCCGGTCGTTGTTACCCAAACGCTGTTAAAGCCAGTATCAGCTGCCGTCGCGGGCGCAGATGGCATAGGGGCGCTGGCCGCAGCTGTTAACGCTACATTAGTAGCAGCATTCGATACCACAGTAGGTGCAGACGCAGCCTCCGTGACGTATGAAGAGTCGATCTCTGTATCTTTAGCCTTCACTGCTGACTCAATCGGGGCCGTCTGAGGCGCAGCATCACGAGCAACCGTGCGAGTGTCCACCGTAGCTTGGACTTTGGCATCGCGCATAAGCACACGCGACTTCATCTCCAACTCCCCGTTTGCTGGCAGTTGCCCAGGGATTGCCAAATTCTTTGAGGCTTTTAATGTTCCGCCATCAGTTTTTTTCGTCAGTTGAAAGACGATGGTCCCACCTAGGTGGGCCCGCATGAAGCGACGCCATTCGCCAAAACTGTCGGTGATGCCAAGTTCTTCGTTACCGCTGCGCACGGAAGCGCCCGTGACCGGTCGGCCATCAGCACCTATTGCTTTTAACTCGAAATAAGCAAATGGATCATCTGTTCGTTCAATCGTGCGCTGACGCATCTGCCAGAAGACTACTGCCGAAACGGCTGTAGCAAATACCAGACCCACCATCATGGCACGCGCCATTTCCAGGCGCACAGTACGCGGCTGCGGCTGCGGTGCGTCAACAGTAAACAAATCATAAGGGTCGCGAATCAGAACTTCATTAAGACCGTCTTTGATGCGCAATACACCCATGGCAGTTTCCTCAAGAGAAGAGACTTAACTATGAAGATGAAAGAAAGGTAGAGATATTGGCGGGGACGCACTGAGTTGTCTATTTCCCAGTCTAGCGAAGACCTCGGCAAGAAAAAATGGGCATGTTTTTCCCAGCATGGATGATCGTTCAAAGGCTTGCCCAGAGGCTGGCCCAGAGGTATTGGCCACAGATAGGCAAATTTTTTACAGGCTCAATATCAGTTAACGCGCTAAATTAGTCGGATGATTCAATTTCCGATACAAAACCGCGATAGAACACGCCTCCTAGGCGCAGCCATCTTGCTAGCGTACCTGGTAATGCCACAGCCGCTATTCGCTGCACCCGCGATACAAATCAGTGGACTCATCGAGGGCCTTTCTCCTCCAACTCCGGCCACCCCTCCCGTTATTGATGAGGACAAACAAAGCGACCAAGATCTACGGCGCATGCGTTCACGCAGAAAGCGTAAAAAGGCTGAAGAGACACCCGCCCCACCCAGCTACACTGAGAGTTTGGAAAAGGCCTTGGACCGAGAGGCGGAGGTTCCGCATCCGAAAAAATTCTTCCTCGAATTAGCCCTGCTTTTCACCAGCGCCTCGACGACTGCCTCCCGCCAGGGATATACCAGCGAACCTACAGTCCATTTTAATGCCGCTTGGCAAATGACCAATGAAAAATCACAGGCAAAAGACACCGCTAAACTGTGGCTCGGCGTTCGTGCAGCACCTTTTTTCGGTAATGGTTTTTATCACTCACACCCCGGCGGCTACGGTTTGACCTATTTCGGACCGATGATAGGGGTGGGTAAAATTGACCCACTTCCATCCGAGTCAGCAAGCTCGAAACCAGGCGAAATCGCTGGCAACGGAGCCGAGAAGACGAGAGCCTCATCCGAGGGTTGGTTATTAAGTGGAGGAATTGCCGCCGTAAGTAGACAGGGGCGTAGTGTTTGGCCGCAGGATCCTAGCAGTGATTTTCTTACTAAAGGAGTAGGTCTCGATGTTCCGGGTGTCTGGCTGGAAATTAGGAACATGCATGTCGTGCTTGGCGCGGTCGGCATCAATTTGCTGGCAGGCGTACAAACGGGCAAAGACAAAGCATTTTTCTACACTGGTATTGGCATCGCGGGCTGGGATTAGCTCCAGGGCGTTTTCTCGAGCTTTTACGATATTTGTATCGTTTCTCATGACTGCATCCCCCTTCAGTTCTTGTTCGACTACTAAGTCTACTGAATCGACCGAGGACAATCTAAACGCCAACGCAAATTTAGCCGAAGATGACACCGAAAATAACGCCGACAACGGCACCAATGCAAGTGACACCCAGGAAGCCCGTCAAGATGAGGGCACCTTTCCACACCCGAGCAAGGCGACGGCGTGGCACACCCGAGTGTTACTCTACTCGACCCCACAACCAACTGCCGATGAGCTCTATCGCTGCATAGATAAGGTCAAAAAAATCGGCGGTGAAGCCGGCAACCAACAAGATATGCTGACTCTACCAGCACAAATCACTAGTTTAGCTGCGTCTCAAAACAAGATTTACCATTTCTGTTTTTATCAAATGATGCTTCGTCTAGATGAGCGCTTAGACAAGGGCGGCGCACTCATGAGCGAACTTGCACCAGCCTTTCTCGATGGAATGAAAACACTATGGATATTCGCCCGCGGTCTTGATGCTTTAGACGGCAGAACTAGATACTACGATTATCTGTATGTCCGCTATGTTCAGCTATCAAAACAGTATTTTGGCCGAGATGTTGACCGAATCGGTCAGCCCATGGGCAACTACAACGGTGAGGCCGCTGCGTCTGCCCCGGTGATGGCGAAACCTGCTGGTCCAGCTCCCATACCCTAAAGTTAGCAATAGACTTACCGATACCTAGAGCACGGAACATAGCTCGAAGAAAGCTCGAAGAAAGCCCGAAGCAAGCTCTCCGAAGTAGTCTCTTTAATAGGTACGTTTATGCGACTGATAGGCAGGCATTTAATGACTTGGTCACTGACGTTTATAGCGTTGGTTGGCACTACATTTGCTGCCTTTGACGCACGCGCCGCTGAGACGGACGAGTACAAAGACGAGCCAGAGGAAGAAGACAACAGTAATCAAGTCGATCAGAATGCCGTACAAAAATCGCAACCACGTGGACGCAGCGAAGACAAAAAGAATAGTAGCAGAGAATCCGCTAAAAATAGGGATTCGACACCGGTAGCTAACTCGCATCAAGTACGACGCTTTCACGCAGTCCTCGAGGAACTACTGGCCGAATTTGGTTACGACGTCAAAGCTGGACAAATCAAGGGATTGTCGAATATTGCCGTACGCAAAGTAAAAGTTAGCAGCGCAATCCCACGCACCTACGAGGAGTATATCGAAACTCTGATAGTAGAGCGTATTCGCGAAAATAGTCAGGTCCGAATTCTTGATTGTATTCCGTGCAAAACGCGCACTTCGAGCCTCATCGATGGCAAGCTGATGATCACATCGCCAGCAACAAACATGGCAAAGCTCGATTCTGCCGCCACCACCATGGGTATCGAAAATTTTATGGATGTGATCCTGGTGTATCACACCAGCCACATGGTACTAGCCGTAAACGTATTCAACTCACAATCAAAAGAAATGGTGTGGGCGCGGGGCTATAACAGCGAAACGCTAAAGACCCGCTTTCAAAAGTTAGCCGTAGATTACAGCCAAGTTGAGCCCAAACGACTAAGCGAGGAATACACGCCAGAGTACCGCCTGATGGTGGGTTTAGGTGGCGCATCGGTGCCAAATTTATCGGGCAGACCTGCGGACTCTGCGATGCTCAATCTCCAAATTCGCTCCACGGAAAAATTTAACAATCGCCACAACGAAGTGGGCTTGATGCTCTCCCTCCTGCAAGCGGCCTCAAGCGTGGTCTCGTCTGCACCCGCAGAAAGTGGCTCGACCGCAACTGCGAATACTGCTTCGAGTACTACTAGCACAAGTAGCACACCCGTACCGAAAGCATTTAAAACTGCGGTCGGTCTTTACGCCCACTTTTCTTACCTTTTTGTGGGACAAGTGGAATCCTACAACGAGATGCGTACCGGCATCGGTCTGGACTTGGGCACTCTCATCGCATCCGGATATCTTGCGCCCGCAGCACGCGGCGGTTTCGACTTCTTCCTAGGCCGCCGCTTTTCCATGTCGTTTTATGGTCACTATATAGGTCCCGCCTCAGTAAATATCAGCGGCAGTTCTGCCAAAGTAAAAGGTGGCGGCGGTGGTGACGTTATTTTTTCATTGAATTACTAAGGTAGCTTGAATCAAAAATGACTCGAGAAAGTGTTTAAAGAAAGTGACTAAAAAAAGAGCTAAATTTAGGCCATTAATGCTCGCGGTAGAATGCACTCTACTCGCAAGCATGGTGCTCAATTCAGCCTGTGTGGGCCCGAGATTATATGACGACCCCACTAGTGATACAGATATCGCCTATCCTTTCGTAGCAGAGCCCGAAAGCCTAGGTCGAAATGGTCCGCAAGAAACCTTTGTCATCAAATCTGCAGTTGGAGACCGTGAATATAGTATCGAAATACCGGGCTCAGCTAACGATTACGATGTGCAGGTCCCAATCTCCGACATTGGGGTGAGCGATCCTGATATTCTAAGCGGCAAAAAAACTCGCAATACGGCAAACCCCGTCAGTACCGACAGAGAGATGCTAGCGGGCATGCCTAGGATCGATCGAGCTGGCGATACGTCCTTGGTCGATTCTGCATTTGGTGTCGGCAGCAGCGACGGCCCCCAACAAGCACCGAGCTACACCTTGGGATTGGCGAAGATCAAAGAGTTATTCAAGAAACGTCAATATGAGTTAGCCTTGGTCGAGGTCAATAGCCTACTTACCTTCTTCGCCAACAGTCCCCAGCTCAATAAGATGAAGGGGACGTTGCTCCTGCGCATGTACAATCCGCCCCTTGCCGAGAAGGCTTGGATCAGAGCTCTTGAACTAGACCCAGATGACAGGCCACTCCGGGCGGCCTTGGATCGCTTACAAAAACGCATTGTAAACTCAGGAAAATCGCATGGATCCAGTCGGCCATCTGGGCCCGCTAAACCCATTCCATCGGCAATCGGCACGCCACCCCCGCGCGATGAGGGGGTCCTCACTCAAGGAGCCAACCTCGGTCATTGACGCTCAAAATACTTCGGTGCAGTTACGTTTAGGCCTAATTGCCTCGCAGCGCGCACGGATGACTCCGATCTCATCCTTAGTCAGTGACTTTACCTTAGAGACTTCAAGCTCGAAGGCAGTCCGTCCAGTCATCTTGAGATAGCCCTCAACGGAATAAAAGTTATCGCCCTGAGCCCAAGTGTTCTCGCGGCCGTATAGCCTAACTTGAATAGGTTCTTTCTGCTGAAAACGTCGCCAAAGACCCTCCACAGCTGGGGCTTTCCGCATCTCAATAACATAACCTACGTCGGCATCGCTGACTCCGGCCACTTCCCAGTATTGCACTACAAAAGGGGTATACGCGGCCAACTTCATCGTCGTTGGTAGATCGTAAGCCTGTGCGATCAAACTTTGCGCAGCCTCTTTATTATTGGGCGACATCCCACAATCCGTGCCTAGCAGAAAGACGATTAGATTCGGATTATTGTAATGTCCCTTAACCTCAATCCGGCCGCTACCACCGGTACAAGGGAACCCCATGGCTAAGTAAGGCGACGTGCGTTCATAACCGCGCAAACCAGCCTGAGTCACACAAGGACGCAGTAGCTTCGTCAGGACCAAGTTCTTTCCTGGGATCACCACCGGAGGTGCCGTAGGCAACTTTGGCAACTGTACACATTGATCACCCTGAGGTGGGGCCACAGCTTTTTCATTCGAGGCTCGTGGTGGCGGCTTAACTGCATGTTGCTCGCTGGATGGTGCCGCAGTCACAGGCTCAGCCGGCTTTTGTGACTGGTGTTCGCACGCCGCCAATATTGTCAACAGAATCAGCTGGAGTTTCTGCACCACTCCCCCCCATTCACTTTGATAAACTAATTTAAACAAATATTCACAGGTTTGGCGTTATTAAGCAATGCGACTATCGAGTACCTTCATCAAATTGTAGGCCCCGCTCACACCAAAGCCGAGCACCGCAGGCTCGAGCCACAGCGTGATGCCGCGCGGCTGTAAATGCAGTAACCAAGGTTCTGCATCACCCAGAGCAAACAAGGACTGTAGTACTTGAAAGTCTAAAAGGTCAGTGCCAAAGGTAGCGCCGACTAGACAGACTAACGTGACTATGGTCAGCCAGGTCCACTCAAAGAAGCTAGGCAAACCGGCAGCTGGCGATTGCCAGGCACATAATCCAATCACCACTAAGCTGATTAAAAAATGTCCATCTATCGTAGCCTGAAGGTGGTACCACCATTCAGTCACTCCATAGCCGACATGCCCACGATTTATTATCATTTGGCGAATTGTGGTCATGCCACTGGTACCCGCGGCAAACCAGGCTGCGCCTAGTATTAGCAGTGCGGCAGCAACTCCAGCACTCAACCAACTAAGGCTTAAACGGGCCCAGCGTCGCTGCCAATATGCCCAGAGCAAAAAGGGAATTTCTAGGGTTCGAAACAAATCACCAGGTTGGAAGTTGATGCGCCAATTTGGCGCAAGGAGGGCTGGGAACTCCATCCCCAAGAACCAACGCACCGATCGCGTCATTCTAGTAATCGGGCTCTTCCCTACCCCAATCTCGGTTGTTTTATGCGTCGCCCCAAGTGCGTCAATGCCACGCAATACCCTCTTTCTGCGACTGACCGCTCGCAGCCGCTTAATCACAGGTCGAGCCATTTGCCGGCGGAAAAAGTACCCGCCCACCAGAATAGTTGGCATCGTTACAAACAAAATCAAACAACTGACATCAGCGGTAGCAGCGAATGCTGCAGCTAAGATGGCAAAGAAACTGCTGAGGGTTGCACCCGTTCGCAGAAAATGGGCACAACACATCAGCCAAGCAGTGACTCCAAACATGACGAGGTAGTCTGGACCGATGGTCCCAATCTCCGCCTGCAAGCGACCACGGCTGAGCAGCATACCAGCTACGATGAGGGCCACCGTCCAAGAGCTACAAATAAAACGGGTCATCAAAGTGGCGCAGAAAATGCTCATCATGAGCAGTACTTTGTTGAGTACGATTAACGAATGCTCACCTAGCCCATCACGCTGACACGATAAAAAGACCGCTGCGGCATAGCCTGGTGCCGTGATCAGTTGTTTCATTGCCGATGACCTAAGCGGCCGCAGCCGTTCACGCTCGATGAGCTCGGGAGACGAGGCTAAGACTGGTACGGCTGTGTAGGCCAACTGTCGACTTCCCATACAATCTCGGCTTGATAAAGACCGCACCACTTCGCTTACAGCGAGTGCACGTGAGCTAAACTGCAACGGATGGTGCCTTAATTGCATCCAAACAAGACGCATCAGGATGACACTCAATAGAATAAGTGGTACCGACATGCGTAAGCGATTAATTCGACGTCCTGATAGCAATCCAGTTTTCACAGCATCACCAGTTTCATATTTTTATCTGTAATTACTGATTGTTAAAAATGATGTTCTAAATAATTGTTATTTAATGTTTAACATTGACAATATAAAAATATTTTTATAAACAGCGGACAATAAAGAGTAGAAGAAGCTTGCGTGATTTTGAAGATTGCGTATAGAACAAATGCTTGTAATCGGACAGTTTTCATATGGGAAGTCCCAGGGGGTGGCTGACAGGGCATTTTAATAGTCCGAGTTGGCCAGATATCGGGGGACGAATGATTTTAACAGCTGACAATCAGTTCGGCGCATTGGGGGGGAGATGGCATCCGTAGAATTACGTCCAGGAGACACACTGAATATCATTTGGAGTTCAGTTCAGGATACACCACTGGGCGTTAAAGAAGTCGAATCCAAATTCGCTTACTCCTATGACGAATTACTCACCCGCCTGAAGGCCAAAGGCCGTGCCGGCAAATCTCGCCGTTCGGGCACCAGCGGTGCTCGCTTCAGCCGCGTCGTAGCTTTGGCGGCAAACGCCATGCGCAAAGGCAAATGGTCGACCGGAGCCGACATCGACCGCGACGAAGTTTTCACTAAATTAATGAGTCGCTTCGCAGAGTTGGACGCCAGCGAGTATGGCAACATTACCGTTAATGCGAAACAGTCGCTCATCGCGCTGTACCATAGCAAGGCCATCCTGAAAGGCAACCAGCGGAAGGATCTCAAGGATGCCATCGAAGCCATTGGACTCGGTGACAAACTCTAAGGTGACCCCCCAAGGCGGATACGTCCTGGGTATCAATCACTTAGGCCTCGCCCCTAAAGACCCCGAGCGCGCTCGTTGGTTTTTCCATGTAGCACTCGGGCTGCCTCTGATCGGTGAGGAGCTGGTAGCGGAACAGCAGACCTTAACAGTCATGCTGGCCGCTTTCATCTCCCCTCCCGAACCAGTTGAGCGCCTCGAGATTCTGGTGCCCTCACCCCCGGGTGCCGGGGCTGTGGGCAGCTTCTTAGCCAAAAAGGGATCGGGCATTCATCACCTAGCCTTGACGGTCAGGAACCTTGATGATCTGCTCGCTCATCTTCAATCCCTGGGCGTGCGCATGGTAGACACGCAGCCGCGTAATGGCGCGCACCATACCCGCATTGCCTTCGTGCATCCCGAGTCCACCGGCGGTTTGCTGGTCGAGCTAGTCGAGCCTCAAAGTTTGATTTAAGTCCGCACGCAAGTTACTATTATGTAATCATATTAACAACATAATAGGTGCGTGCGCATGCGCTTTAGAACCCTTCGCTTGCCGCTCATGTCTTTTACCGTCATCGCCGTAGTTGCAATGGCAGGGGCCCTGGTAGTCGAACAAAATCTGCAGCATCGGCGTGCGGAAATTGCCGCTGCCCGCACGACATACCTCGTAGCTATCGCCGAGACGAAAACCCAATTGCTCAATAGTCTGGCCAAAGTGACGAGCGACAGCTCCCTGGTGCAGAATATGAACTGGAAGCTCCAGCACTCGGTCAAAGGCAATCTCGAGGGCAAGCTTCAAAAAGGGTCACTCGATCAAATTGCATTAGTGGGCCGCGGTTGCCATGAGCTTGGCCATGCCGCCTTCAATCATATGGCAGCAATTCCCTGCCCATTCGAAGCACCGCTAGTCAGCCACCAAGATGAAGTGTTTTGGATCTCCCCCAAGGGCGTTCCAATCTTAGCGCTAGCCCATGGCTTAACAGGACTGGACGGCAATGAAATCATCGCGGTCGGTGCCGTCCAACTCGATGATCAGTGGTTAGGACTACACTCCGAGTTAGCCCACGCAATCGACAAACTAGGGCTGCAGATCAGCGACTCGAATGGCATAGCCTTAGCTGAGCCGTCTTTAGACTTAGGCAGCGCGCCCATGGCGACACTTCGCAGCACTAACTACATGGACCGCTTCATCCTCACCGCTACAAACAAAAATCTGTTTTTAAGTAATTTGGTTTTTTGGCCGTGTCTATGCCTAGCCTTAGCCTGCCTTTTAGCGGCTATGGGACGCGAGAGAGCAGCGCGCTTAACTGCAGTCAGCGCTCTAAGTGATTTCGTAAATTGGTGCCGCAACTTAACCCCCAGCAGCGATACCATACTCGCTGCTATTAACCGCAGCGAGAAGACACCTCTTAATATTTCTCGCAAACTGATCAGCCACGCACTGCAATTAAAAACGGATGCTTTAAGCACCCAGGAACATAAACGGCACATCCTGTCTGAACAAGTGACCAAGCAAGACGACGAATTACAGAAGTTACGCTCTCGTCTAACCGAGCTTGCAGAATTAGACTCCCTTGCAATTCAACTGCAGCATACCACCGGCGCCTTCCTTAGGCAGATGGAAGAGTTCCGCAGTGAAACAGATGACCTGACGGCGGGAGTGCTGCGTAGTCTCAAAGACCATTGCCAATCGCTCCGAGCTTTTTCAGAAGGTTGGCAGCACGGCATTAACGATCGCGGTGCAAGAAAATTTATCCGCGGACTTGCTGAGAGCCAAAGCATAGAAGAGGACGGCCTTAGTGAATTGGATCGCCATTTGACCTACCTGATTGGCATCAGTAGCGAGATCAGCGATGTGACAAGGCATGCCACCCAAATCGGCCAAAAGCTCATTGCACAAGCGAATCTATCGGCCAGATTAGCTGGACTTTGGCATGGCTTATCCCTAAAAACCCATGCGGCTGAATTCTGCGAATCGTTACAACAGCCGATCGATGAAGCCCAGATGCTAGTGCGCCTAGCTCCGGGCTTACAGCCCTCAAAATTCATTAACCCTACTCTTGAAGGTAGTAAGACACCTGTGCTGCCAGAGCTACCGAAGACAGCTTGGGTGTCGGCTCTTTACCATGTTTATCTGACCCTTGCTGAACTGGCGCGTACCACCAACGGCAACATCGTCAGCCGATTGCGCAGCGATGGAGAAAAGACACTACTGATCGTGCATGTAGCAGGACATGCCGGCGCAGACTCTCCCAAGCGCAGCGACAAACAGGCCTATCACCTCGACATCGCGCGCGCGATCTTGACACCGTTTCAGGTCGGTGTCAGCGTCCTGCCCGCAGTTGAGGGACCGTACCCTGTGGTACTGAGCTGGACTACGCTGGCGCCATATCGCCACAAAACATCAGGTCAGCGGATGCTCATACAGGGTGCCATAGGGGCACCCGAGCTAGCATCACTTCCCAGCGCTTGACTGATTGAATACGCAACCCAGAGCACCCGTGCTTTTCAACACCGCTGTCACTGCAGGAAACGGCATATCAGCCTCGTCTACCAGTGTCTGCACGCGGATCTTGACGTCGTTTTGTAGATCGGTCCAAGCGGCGTCGTCGTGTGCTGGCAGCTTTGATTTCGCTGGAACCACACCGTGTGCGGCAATTTCGCGTTCAATGTTGAACATGCGGTAGCAGATGCTATGGTGTGGATCAGTAAACCCTCCGACTGGAACGAATACATAGTTATTCTGAGCATCTAGCCAGTTGTTTTTCCACAAGGTGTCGCAGTCGTCGTAGCCAAGCGACAGGTCACGCGGCTGACCATGTGAGGTTTTGCCCAAACTGCGCATTGCATCCACAACAACTTCGGGATCGAAACCAAGACTGGCCGTAATCTCAACAGCTAGGTCGTCGGCTTCTTGCTCGAAAGTGTACTGGCCCAATCGGGTGTCCTGCGCCTTCTTAAGGACAACCAGTGCATCTTCTTCCACGGCCATCAGTTTTTTATTGATCGAACGCAGCACTGCGCCTACCGAACGACCACTGGACTCAGCGCTGTCCTCGCCTATCTTGTCAGCTAATTCTTTATTTAAAGTATCCAGTGCGTTCCTGAATGATGGCGTCAACTGATCCAACCAATTTGGCCAGGTCGGATTTGCTGCGACCGACCGCAACTTCTTCCAGTCAAAGCTGTTGCGAACGGACTCTCCGCTGCCGGCAAGAGCCAGATTATCAAGGCAGTCGAGAGCACCCTCCTCGAACTTCAAGTAAGCAGCGGTCTGCTCACTGCTAAGCTCAGGGTCGACAGGAAACATCGCCATCGTCCGCTCAAACTCAGAGCTTGAGGCTAGTTTACGGGCATCAACACATGCCTTCGAACTATCTTTCGACTTGGTGACTAGCGATCCCAACAGAAAGTAGAGGTCCGAGCGCAGCACTTGGCCCTTAACGTGGGTGAAATGTGAACCACCGTCGATTGCCTCCGTTGCTTTGATCGCGTCTTTACCTAATTGCTCTAAACGCGACTCCGGGCTGGGCCTCTTGGCTACGTTTTTTCTTTGTTCAGTATAAAAATACCCGTAGTCAGCATCGTTAGCAGTGGGGTGCGAGCGGTAGTAATGACCCAGCTCATGCGCCAGAACCGAGACAAAGGCTGATTCTGACATGATCGTCACGATCCCAGAGTGAACTGTGACGTGATTTGCTGTCTGGAGGAGTACCAGGGCATCTGCGCCAGCGACTCCGGCCAGCGCAGCGTCGACTTCACACTTGTCACCGACTACTAAGCTGCCACT
>Ga0315274_10000949_pt1 | contig 45019 bp, 52 predicted proteins | sample YL17G02_20_MG_FD_203700 | JGI IMG/M metagenome (GOLD analysis project Ga0315274, IMG submission 203700) | Sediment microbial communities from Yellowstone Lake, YNP, Wyoming, USA - YL17G02_20 | ecosystem: Environmental > Aquatic > Freshwater > Lake > Sediment | place: USA: Wyoming | collected...
CTTTGTTTTTGGGCATGGGTAATTTAAGAAAAGGAAAAAAGGAGATAGTATGAAAAAAGTAAATGTGTCTGATTTCAAGACTATTTTACTAGAGGGTGGTCCGGGTAGTGGGCGTAGACCGGGAGGTGGAAGGAAGGGAGTCGGGCCAAGTGGAGTGACGGCTTCTAAACTTATTTCCCTAGCCAACAGGAGGGATGACATTGGTCAGGTAGTCATTAGAGCAAAATCTTGGAATGCCAAAACAAAACTTGGAGAAAAAAGATATATCAAGGCTCTTGGTTGGATGGAGAAAAACGCCGAAAAATTATCGAAGGGAATGAAGATGAAGAGCAAGGCGTGGAGCAAGAGGTATAGTATGTCAGCCTCTGCTAAATCTAAAAAATACGGACCCATGTACGGAGACTAACTATGAAAAAAGTAAATGTTGAAGATTTCAATACTGTTCTAGTAGAAGGTGGTCCGGGTTCTGGAAGACGGCCCGGAGGGGCAACAGCCAGAACTTATCTGGTCCATAAGGTCCGAAGACTCCGGGCTGCGGGAGAGAAAGATATTGCCAAGGGTGCATTGAAAATAGGTAAGGCTAAACTTATTGCTCCGAAAGGAAATAGAAATTGGAGAGCTGCTGCGTACAAAGCGGTTGGAATGGTAAGTTATCGTCAAGGCGGAAGGGTCCACTGGGAGAACTTTCAAGAGGGTGCAAAAAAGCCCAGACCTAGAAATTCTGAAACAGTCATGAAGAATTTTGGTCTCCATAGGAAGCCGGACAAACCTTTTATAAAAAACTGGACTGACCGAGCAGATAAGAAGGTCAAGTTAGCTGGGAGGAAGAAATGCGAAAAGTAAATGCTTCTGAATTCACCACAGTCTTACTTGAGGGTGGCCCCGGTAGTGGACGGAGACCGGGAAGGGCGGGAGCGAAAGCTGATTGGCCTTCTCAGCAAAAACGATATGGAGATGTGTGGAAGAAGGTAGGAGATAGAGTTCGTTCTAACAATAAAAAGTATGCGCTGCATAGATTTAATAGGCTTGTAAGGATGTCTTTTGACACATCCTCTGGCTGGAAAAGAACTATAGATAAATATAGCAAGCCATAGGAGACACAAATGAGAAAAGTATTCCCCGAAGATTTTGAGACTATTCTGGTAGAGGGTGGTCCGGGTTCGGGGAGAAGACCGTCCGGGTTGTCTCAGCCTAAAGCTTGGGCTAAGAATATTAAGAATACAAAAAATCCAAGAGAAGTTAATAGAATACTCCGGAAGTTAAAACTTAGACGATTTCAGGCTAAAAGTCCTTACCGGGCCGACGATAATCAGACGAGGACATATCCTCCCAAAGAAACTACGAAAGACAGATTGAATAAACTTATAAATGCCCTTAAAAACACTCCTTCTACGGTACAGCAGATAAAAATACTCAAGGGAGAAAGGGATTGGAGGAAGGAGGGGTCCAAGAATGCTATATTGGCAGTTCGGTCATCTAATGCCGCCTCTCCAGCCGCAAAGAAAGCGACTGTCCAGTGGGCTAGGCAGTGGTCTCGTCAGGCAAGGAGGGTGGATAGGGTGTTAAATCGTGTCTCAAAGATGAGAACCGGAGGTTGGGATTGATTAGGAAAATCCCCGGTAACTCGATGGTCCTGACAGAGGAGATTGATAAGTTCTGGCTTACCGAGGGCCGCAAGTTCCTCTTTGGTGGTGGGTGGAAGGCGGAGACTGAGAGGGGTATATGGAGTCAGGCATTGGGGTCTATCGGGGGGTTTGACCGTGGGGCCGCTAGGCAGGGTCTGGCGGCGTTTAGTGATATTAAGGATGAGTTTGCTACGCGGCTGAAGGACTTGACTGGAAGAATAGACGCAGGGGTTATATCGCCTGCGGATGCTCTTTCGGAGTTCAAGGAGTTCGGTCCTGACTTTTACAAGCAGGCGTTTAATGCTGGGGCCATGCATTCTGGGAATCCATTTTATCAGTCACAGGGAATGACGGAGCCGGATGAGCGATTCTCTAACATTGCTCTAAGGCAGGAATCCCGGTATGCAAAGAATGCCTTTGGGCAGATAGGGAATCATGAGTCTCTTAAGGGAGCGGAGGCCCGCGCCGAGGATTATGCGGATTCTCTTGAGGCACAGTTCTGGAACGGATACGTTGCTGGAGGTCAGGACTGGGATGGGGTTTTGATTCACTGGGAACTAGGACATCCTATTGGGGACCACTGTTCGGATTGTCTTGATATTGCAGCAAATTCTCCATATACAAAAGAAACTCTTCCCACGGTCCCAAAATCAGGGGATACGGAGTGTCTTTTCAATTGCTTGTGCAGGCTTGTTTATGTTCGGGAAGACATGCAGGACACAGACGGCTCTGGTGGTGTTGCGTTGTCTCCGGAGATAATAACGGGGCTGGACAGGCTTGCTGCATTCGTTACGACAGCCGAGGGTGCGCCCGTGACCGGGAACGTGGCAGACTTGTTTGATGATTTGTTTAGCCAGATGAATGCTTCTCGGGCTAAGATTGCTATTACTGCGGGAGTAGAACAGGAATTTTTTATAACTCAGAGGAAGGTACTGAACGACCAGATTATAAACCTCATGAATGCTACGGGATACAGGGCGGTCCCGAGATTTGCAGTCGAGAATATCGTCAGTAACGCAATGACTCTGGTCAATAACGGAATGCAGCTCATCAGGCCAGCTGCCATGATGGAGTTTGGGATATCTGCAGCCACAATTCCTGTTGGGGCGACTGTTTGGGAACTAGATGGAGTTCTTGTTCGGGTGGGGGTTGTAGAGAGAGTAGAAAGAGGGGGTTTCTGGCTTCAGAGGAATGACGGAGTTGTCTTTCGCACTCCTGAGGGGTCTGTTTTGATGGCGGAGGGGAGATGACATACGTTATTGTTAAACCCAGATTTAGGAAAATCACTGAGGGTAATGCCAATTCGGGTGAGAATCCGGGGCATCCTTTCAGGGGAAACCAGTACACTTCGGGCGGCGGTAGTGGTTCAACCGAGCCTGAAATAAGGGTGGGAATAACGAGTTACCGAGCTGGCGGGTCTACCCACGAAGTCTATAGGAAGATGCAGGAGTTTGAGAAAATCCTCATAGCCATACCCGGTGTGAGGGATGCGAAGGTTAGTTTTGGGTCTGGCATATATGGGGGGGTGGAGCCGACATGGGTTGTCTCTTATAAGGGTAATGGCAAGGCTAGGGCGATGATAGCTCAGACTGCCAAGGATAACGACCAAGACGCTGTCCTGATGCTGACTGCGGCTACAGGTTCGGAGGCCAGTCCGATGACTCATTTTACAATAGAAGATAAGGTAACTCCACAGCTTAAAAAAGACATCGTTGACTTTTTGTCTTCTAAAGAAATGGGGATGACTTGGTTCAAGAGGAGTGGAAAAGTATCGTTCTTTATAGCGTCCGTTCCTCAGTTCGGTAACGAGGATAGGAAAATCCTTGAGGGTATTAACGGAGTTCATGACCTTCTTAACCAAAAAGGAATTAAGGTTCAACGAAAAGATATTATGATAAAGCCGATTGTCATGACAAAGGAGGATGGACCGTTCACCTATGATTTTTTTATAAAAGGAGATAGAAAATGAATGTTTTTACTTGTGGGAAGATTAATGGGTAAATTGGCACAAGGAAAAGATGGGGTTATGCACAGGGCAGACTGGGTTACATTGCGAGATTACGTTGATTCCCGTTTTGACGCACTGTGTGCTGAAATGGCTAAGAGCGATGAGGTAATGAATGCTCGTTTATCTTCTATGAATGAGTTTCGACAAGCCATGAGCGACCAATCTAAGAATTATTTCACACGGGCGGAAGCAATTCTTTCTCACAAGGTGTATGATGACGAGTTGCGGGAAAGCCGAGACTTTCGGTCCAGCCACCAAGGCAAGGCTTCACAGGGGCAACTCTGGTTCGTTTCTGGTATTTCCATACTCGGGGTAATTTTGGGGCTTATACATTTATTTACAAAATAAAATGAGAGAAAATATAGAACCTGATATCGAAACAGACGATGAGTTTTCTGTGTGGCTTGACATGTTGCCGGAAATAGACGAATTTCCTACTGATGATGATTCTGTCATTACTATTCTTTTAAAAAAGAGTGATAAATAAATTGAGCTACGACATCTTACGCCTGCGATTCAATCGTGGTGTTTTGGATATTTTAGAAGGCGGACCCGGTTCAGGAAGAACCGTAGGTAGTAGGTATGGACATGATATGGGAAGAATACCGAGGGAACAGAATCCTACTATTTCCGCTCCTGAAGATAGAAGCAATCTTCAGGATGTCCTTATTTCTAGAGAGGTGTCAAGGACAGAACCTAATTCTGATACCCGCGCTACGAGCCTTTCGTTCAAACTGTATATGAAATTTGGGGATGAGGAATTAAAAACTTGCTTCAAACCAAAGAACGGAGAATGTATGGGTAGGGATAGACAAGGAAATCTAATAATCCCTCGGGGTGAAAAGTTGAGAAATTTTGTAGAAAAGGGTACTTTTTATAAAAGAGAGATTTTGGCTTGTGTTATTGATAGAACGATGGGGCTTGGACTAGTTCCAGATACGGATTTATTTGTTCATCCAGAGAAGGGAATAGGTTCTGCGCAACGGTGGATAAAGGGAATAAACGGAGAGGTGGAGGATAGAAATAATGGGGCCGGGGCATTTGACAGGATGCAATCTAGGTTTGCTGAGTCTCATGTGGACCAAGTAGAAAAACTTTTTCTACTTGATACAATCACAGGTAATTCGGACAGGCATGGAAATAATATTATGATTGATGAAGAAAATGGTAAGCTTCATGCCATAGATAATGGACTTTGTATTCCTCAGCGGACAGGTAGTCCATATATTAGAATTAGTGTTTTTGACGATTTTAAACTTAATCCCGAAGAGAAGCCTTTATCTGAGTCATCTATAAATTCTATTAATAAACTTTTAGCGGGTAAGGAAAAAGTATTTAAAGCTGCAAAAAAATTGAAAATGAGCGCAGCAGATATGCGTGGAGTAGAGGATATATTTACTCGGGCGGAAGCACTGAAGACTAGTGGTAAGTTTTTACCGAGAACTCAGTATTATATGGGTAATAGTGGAACTTTTATACGGAACAACCGAGCTGCTGTGCCGCATGTGCTGGGGAGAGGGTAAATGAGACAAGTGTTACGGGTAGATATATTTAACTCAGAGTGGGAAGATGGAAAATCACCCATCTACGCCATTGGTGCGGACCTTTCTGGCGGGCCTGCGTTTGAAATTAAAACATCGGAAGACTTTCCGTTGGCTGTTGCTACAAAACGGCTGGCGGAGCCTCTTTTGGATGAAAAGACAAGAGATATTGTTTTCTCTTCTGAGGGATTACGGTTTATCAAGCTTATACCCTTTGAATACCATGGCAGCAGGTCGTGGTCGAATGCTCCTTATGAGGAATCAATAGAGGACTGAGATGGGATATTACAGGGTAGTTCAAGAATTCTCTAAGAGATTCATTGAGGGTGGTCCTCCGGGTAAAAATGGTGGTCCCGGCTCTGGAAGGCCGCCTAATTCTGCTAGGGGTAATGATAAGGGAAGAATAGCCAATAGTTTAAAGATTCCCAAAGATATTTTAGGAACTAGACCTCTTGTGGACCAAGCCAAAGCAGACTTTATTTTAAACGGTAATATTATCAATATTAAACTGAATGGAAAACAGGGCATTAGCAAAACGTGGAAGACGGTTCTTAGGGGTCCGGATGGGGAAGAAAGAACCTATGCCTATAAACCGGAAGAGCATGCGTTAGGTGGTGGGGATAAAGGGTCATCCATGATGCGCGATGCTTTGAGTTATGCTATAAGCAGAGCAATGGGGTTTGATATCGTTCCGGAGACGATAATAAGAGAGGGTCCGACCATTGAAGAAATAAAGATGGGATATCAGGCCGGGATTGAAGCTGTGCAAGCTGGAGAAGGAGATGATGAACTAAATCGTATTCAGGAGAACCACTTTGGTATCGGTTCTTGGCAGAGATGGGATGAGAAGGGGACTCCGGTAGGTATGGTACAAACAGGTAAGAACGGGGCTGAGCAAGAGTCATGGGACGAAATGATGGCGTTGGATATAGTTATAGCGAATAGTGATAGACATATGAATAACTATTTGATAAACGAGTCTACTAAAAAAGTAATTGCCATAGATAATAATCTTTCGTTTTCTCATGATTTTTACTATATGACGCATGCGGAAAGTAAATCTGGAAACCAACCTATCTCTCCAAAAATTCATGCCGCGCTTGAAAGGTATGTCAGTAGAGAGAAAGATATCATGGCTATGGCTCAAAAAATAGGGTCTCCTCCAGAACTTATACGACATGTGGAAAACTCTTTTACCAGAGCAAAGATTTTAAATACCATGGATAAATTTCCCGGAAACCCCGGACTTTGGGATACGAAGGCTAGAGAAATAATCGACAAAAGCAATAATAAATTTGTTATGAAGTATGAATGAGGTTAAAGATGCTTGGAATTGATGTTGTCTTTCCACACAGAGACGATGATGATGTTGATATCATAGCTACGTTTGGATTTGATGGGACCAATATTATTATTTTGAAAGATACTAACGGGTTTGCTAAAGAAATATTGGATGACGGAATTGTATACCAGAGAAAGTCTTACAGTACGGCTAATCCAAAAGAGTTCTTTGATGCTCTTCCCCAAATCTTGGATGGGAGAAGGGTTTACGCTACTTTACCATACCAAATAGGAGGTACATCATGATTTATGACCCGATTATCACGCAGCTTATTCTTGCGGGAGTTGGGGGCATCCTGAGTGTTCAGGGTGTGACGGAGTACATTAAGAAACTCTTTACGGGCGCGAGTGACGCGACCAAGAAGATTCTTGGCTACGTTATTTCTATGCTTGTATCGGGTGCGTTTACGGGCGGTTACTTGCTTTTCACCAAGCAATTCACCCTGAGCGCATTCTTTTTGTACGCTGTTTCCGTCTGGTTTGTTGCCAGTGGTCTGTACGACGTTTGGCATCCGAAGACGACAGTCAAGTAAGGGTATTAGAACCGAGGTGGAGAGAGGGTTTTAGGAGTCTAGCATGAAAACCTTTGTGTTGTGCGTTGTTATTGTTCTCTTGATAGCCGGATGTTTGTATCTATATGATTCAAAGCTGCAGTCTGAAAAAAAGGCTGCTGCCGCTGAGGAGTTGTTCAAAGATATTGATTCTGAATATAAATCGTTCAAGCTTCAAGCCGAGGCTAAGATTTCTGATTTTCTTCTGCAGATAAATAACACAAACCAGCTTATACTTCTGCGGGACGAAAGGATAAAAGAACTTGAAGAAAAACAGATACAAACAGAAAAAGCCCTCGCTAACGAGAAGTCCAAAACTAAAACCCTCTCTCCTAATGAACTTGTTACAAAGATTTCAAGTAGGGTTGGGACAGAAGTTCGTCTGACTGGCCTACAAACATACGACTTCACTCGTTCCGGAGCTGAGTCCACCCTTAATATCTTTCTGTCTGAGGAAGCATTAGGAAAATCACTTGGGGACCAGATATCTGTGACTAAAGAGTTGGTAGACAAATTTACTCTATGTTCTGGTAGTGTTGGTAAGTTGCAGGAAGCATTACAACTTAGGGGCGAAGAGTTGGTTAAATGTGAATTTGCAAAAGACTCTGCCGAGACAGCTATGAATAAGTGGAAAAGAGAATACCAAAAGTCCAAATGGAAAAAGAGGGCAGAGGGGTTTGGGATTGGTGTTCTTTTAGTTATTGTTTTGCAATCTATCAGTGGAAGTGGTAAATGACAAAATTAACAATACTTGACATGTTACAAACTATGGATAAAGTCATACATGGAGCATAGAATGCCCGAAAAACTTTTAGTTGAAACAACTTGGAGCAACCTCAGGATTGTAGAGGACGCTGTCGAGGGACAGACCGAAAAAAGAATGAAGGTTACTGGTGTTGTACAGGAAGCCGACATTCCCAATCGGAACAAAAGAATCTACAAGAAGGAAGTCCTTGAGGAAGCACTTGCTGGTCTGAAAGACCGTCTTCAAGAAAACCGTGTATTCGGAGAGGTTGACCATCCTGAGGTGCGAGGGAGACTGAAGGAAACGTCCCATATGGTCACAAAGCTCTGGTGGGACGAGTTTCAACCTAGCCGTATTCTTGGTGAATGTCTTATTCTTAATACCCCGGCAGGTCTTGTTTTGAAGGAAATTTTGAGAGCTGGTGGAAGGCCGGGATTTTCCTCGCGTGGGGCTGGTAACAGTAAGAAAGTTACTGTCAACGGAGAGGAATTGGAGGAGATTGAAAAGGGTTATAAGTTGGAGAGTGTTGATTTTGTGATTGACCCGTCTGTTCAGTCCGCTCAGATTCACAAAATCATAGAACAGGCGGACGCAAATGAAAAAGTCATACAGGAGGAAGCAATGTCTGAAGAACTAACTCTGGCTTTGCTGAAAGAAAAGCATCCTCAGATTATAGACGAACTGAAGGCTGAGTTCTCCAAAGAATTTGAGCCTAAGGTTACAGAGGCGGATGCTAAACTCAAGGAGAACCTTGGGCGTGTCTCTCAGTTGGAAGCCGAGCTGAACACGAAGGACAAGGAGATGGAAAAGCACCTTTCTGTCCTTGAGGGAATTGTTGATATCCTTAGCTCTAGCGGATATCTTGAAGAGTACATCGTTAAGGAAAATCCCAAGGCGGCAAAGGTGGCGGACGAGGAACGGCAGGCTCTGATTGACAAGGTCACTCTTTTAGAGAAAACAATCACTGACCAGACAGCCGTTTTGGATGCTCAGAAGGAACAGGCAGCCAAGGTTGCCGAGGAAAAGCTCAAGCAGGAACTTCGTAATTCTATTGACGAAGGTGTGCAGGGGTTGAAGTTTGGAGCTTTGGTTAAGACCCGTCTGGTCGAGAAACTGGATTCGGGTATTATCAAGACTCCGGAAGATGTGGCTAAGTATCTGAAAGAAGACGAAGATTTCGCCAAAGTCCTTGCCAGTGAGGAATCTAAAATCCTTGAAGACAAGGGCAAAGGGGTGGTTAAACCTTCCAATGACGGGAATGACCCGATTGCGGAGGACTTTAAGAGGAAGATGCAGTCCTTTGGTGGTATGAAAATTAAGAAGGAGGATAAGTAATGGAAATTTATGAAGACCTGAAGTCTCAGTACGACCTCCGGCAGCAGGCCGCTCCGGAAGTGAAGATGTTGGTTGAAGACCCGGTTAAGTTTCTGTCAAACTCTTACGCGGCCCTGACGGAAGATTTTGACAAGTTCAAAATGGCGAATGACCCCTCATCCAAGGACTGGATTATATCCAAAGTCCTGAGGCAGCAGGCCAAGCACCTGTTGGAGGATACGACTACGACAACTCCGTCCGGTCAGTCCTTTACCTTTACGACCATCGCCATGCCTCTCGTTAGGAAAATCTTTAGTAAGCTTTTGGCTATGGACCTTGTTTCCATTCAGCCGATTGCACAGCCTACGGCTAAGATTTTTTATCTCGACTTCCAGTATCACAACACCTTTGACCAAGCTACTGCTGATGACAGCGTAGCCGAAGTCCGGTCTCCCAATTATGCTACTACGACTGAGAGTGGGACGGTGCAGGAACTCGACCTGAAAATCACCAACGAGACCGTCACGGCTATCGAAAAGAAGCTCAAGGCTATCTGGACGGTGGAGTTGGAGCAAGACCTCATGGCTTACCATGGTCTTAATGCCGAAACTGAACTCATGACCGTGCTGCAGGAACAGATTGTCCGTGAAATTGACGGTCTTATTATCACTGCTCTCCTCGCGGGAGCGGGCGGCTCTGGGTACGGAACAGGCACGGGCGCAGGAAACGTCAACTGGAATATCAACGGTCAGCTGGCTGGCGATACTTCCACGACTTTCCTGAAGGATTACAAGCGGACTCTTTACGAAGCCGTTGTGGATGCATCGAACCTCATTTACAAGAAGAGATATCGCTACGCCAATTGGATTATCGGACATCCCGATACCATCGTGCGTCTTGAGAAGCTTGAAGAGTTCCGGTTCTCGCCTGCCAACGACCCTTCTGAATTTGCAATTGGTCGGCATCTCTCGGGGACGCTCAATGACAGATACCGGGTTTACAAAGACCCGTTCTTCCCTGTCACGAACAAGCTCCTCATGGGATATAAGGGAAATACTTGGACAGACTCTGTTGGTTTCTACTCACCCTACATTCCTCTCTATGTGACTCCGAAGATTGTGGATACCAACGACTTCACGCCTAGAAAGGGTCTGATGACTCGATTCGCGTATGGTACGCTTATCAAGGACGGACTGGCAACCGTTACCCTCACACAAAGTTAATAGTCTAATAATTAACTGAGGGACGTTTGTTCAGAACGGGGGGGAAGAATTCCCCCTTCCCCCCCGTTCATTTTGTATATACGGTACGGGGAGGTGGTAATTGGTTTACAATGCGGGTGGACTTGAGATATTCTACGACAGGCTCAACGACCCTATTGTAATCCCTCCCCGCACCGCTTTTGATTTACCCTACGATAGAATCCCTTTATCAAAAACACTCAGAAAAATAGAAACATATACAGAGGTTATGAAAGGGGTTTGTGACGTAGCCTTTATACGCAGGTACGCGCTTGGGGATGTCCTTATGTTCCTCCCCGTGGCCCGCGAGTTCAAAGAAAAACATCCAGATGTAAAGATACACCTGATAACGAACAAAGACCCCGCTAGAGGATTTCGATTTATAGAAATTTTTAACGAGGGTATTTTTTCTTCGTTTATGTCTGATACAAGGACTCCTAGAAAATATGATGTCTCTTTCTACCTTGACAACCTTGTTGAGAGAGACCTTTATCTTGAAAAATATCACTCTATGCACAGGGTAGACATATTCAGGGAGTTTTTTGGGTATGACCAGAAGCAGGAGCCTGTCTGGTCTCTGGAGCAACCGACAGTTGGGACGGGCGGGATAGTGTTTTGTCATAGTGGTTCTAAGCCTTTGAAGACTATACCAAAGGAGACTGTTGACTATCTTGTACCCCGGCTAGAGAAGATAGCTCCTGTTTATGTCATGGGAGAAAATAGGAAAATCCCACCAGACGAAACGGTTAAGCTACTCCGGGACGCGCTTGTTCTGATAACGGTTGATTCTGCCGCTTTGTGGATGGCTCACTTTACCCGTACCCCTGTAGTTTTTTTGTCGGGTCCGTCCAGAGGGTCTGAGAGAATATCTAAACATCCTTTAAGGCCGGAAGGTGCGACAGAGGTAAGTCTTAGTAAACTTATTGGGTGTGTTCCGTGCTTTGAAAAGATGGAAGCTTGTGGAAGCAAGTATAAGTGTATGTATGCTGATAAAGAAAAAGTGTGGCAAGAGATTGAGGCGGCTGTAGAGAGAGTCAGATGGAAGATATGATGCTTCAAAAGGGTGGAGGAGGTTTTAGGTTGCCAAAAGGTAAATTATGGGTTAATAGCAGTAAGTCTTCGGAGATATTTTATAATAGGAATCACGAACCTATTGTCATTCGTCCCGGAGAAAAAATGTTTGACCAGTTTTTGAGTGATGCGGATATAAAAACATATTTTGTTTCTCCGGAGCTTTGGAACGCGCATAGACTGACAGAAGAATTGTTCCGTGAAAAAGATAAGATTTCAATTCTTATTGATGCTTCAAAGATAGACAAACTTGGGGATAGCGTGATGATAACCGTTATCCCAAAAGCATATAAAATAGTGTATGAAGGAAGAGTAAAGATTTATGTAGCTGCCAACGAAAAATTTAAGAGCGTCTGGGAAAATAATCCATACATAGAACCGGGTGGAGTTTTATACGAAGTTCCAACCGATGTTAAGATTATGTTTGATTCAGTTCTCGATGTAAACGGTCTGGAGCTGAAATGGAGGGAGAAAGCTGCTGACAGACGTTATGGATACAGAAATAGGAACGAGGTTATTTTAGAGAATCTTGGTCTTTTCTTATTTGATAGAAATCCTGTGTGGGCTGTTACGGAGGATGAAAAAGCTTGGGCAAAAACTATCTGTAATAAATTACCAAGACCCCTTATTGGATTTCAGACCGAGTCTAGTTGCAAAACACGGACGGTCCCGCAAACGCAAGAGTTAATAGATAAAATAAAAAATAAGTATTCTGTCATACAACTAGACGAAAAGATTTCAGTAATAAATTTTTTAGACAAGTTTTGTACGAACAAGGATTGGGCATATAAATTTACCGTCAGAGAGATGGCGGCTATTATCAATGAATGTGATGTAATCGTAGCTCCGGATTCGGCAGCGTTTCATATTGCAGGAGCATTGAAAAAGAGAACCGTTGCTCTGTTTGGGCATACGGACGGTAAGATGTATTGTGAAGATTATGAGAAGGCTGATTTTATTCAAGGGTCTTGCCCTCTTGGGATTGGTCCGTGTTGGTGGACTCTTGATTGTATAGACGGTTCATCTTACCAAGAAAAAGCAGATAAAGAATATACTCGTTGTCTTAAAGATATTAAGGCGGATGATGTTATAGCTTTAATAGAAAAGCATCTTACAAAGCCTAAAAAAGTTCTTGTTTGCATGCTGACATACAACCTTCTGGAGATGACTAAAAAAGCTCTGACTTCTATCCGAGCATGGAACGACTACGATGTATTCGTAGTGGATAATGCGAGTACGGACGGGACACCTGAGTGGTTGAAAGCGCAGGGGATTGATTACGAGTCTAAGAGAACGGGTGTTGCGGCTGCACAGAACATAGGTCTAAAAAAGTTTCTTGCCGGGGATTACGACCACTTTCTTCTTGTAAATAATGACATCACTCTCCGGTTTGACTGCATAGACAAACTTGTAGATTTTCTTGAGAACAATAATGATGTGTACGGAGTATTTGCTACAACGGCACAGTGCGCCCCGTGGTTCATAGATAGTCAGACTCCACAGAAGAGCATGGAAATCGTAACGGACATACCTCCGGGTGCGTACTCGGCTACTCTTTTTTCAAGAGAGTGCGTTGAGGTTGTGGGTATGTTTGATGAGAGATTCAAGCCGAGATATATTGAAGATAACGACTATACGTTACGGATTCGGTTGGCGGGGAAGAAGTTTTGCAGGACTGGGGCAGCCTTGTTCTATCATGTTCTGGGTGGAGTCATTAAGACGAATGAGGAAGAAATAAAATCAAGGGATATCCATTGGGTCACTAACATCCGGCTGTACCAAGAGAAGTGGGGAATCCATCCACATGAGAGTCAGGCACTGGGAAAGATAAAGAAAAATATAATAGACACGGGAGCGAGTCTTTACCGTATGAGCGAATTTATAATTTCCAAGGGGACATTTCATCTTGCGATAAGACGCTGGATGGGTGGCCTTGGGGACCATATATTTATGTCGGTTATCGCTGAGGTTGTAAAGAAAAAGTTCCCTACCTGCGAAATAACATATGTTGTTCCCAAAGCGTTCAAAGAAGCCTATGCCTTTAACAAATTTATTGACACAGTTCAGACGGACGATTGGGAAAATCTTCAGGCGGATATGAAGATTGACTGTACTGACATTGATTATAAGTTTGAACTTATTGAGATGCAAAAGTACGGTAGAATTGTAACTCCCAGAGACCAGATTTATCTGAATTACATAAGTATTTTCGGGGACGAAACTCATCCTACGATTAAGGTGGACGAAGCTGCCACGGATTGGGCAAATAAAGAATGGGGCGTAGAAGATGGAATTAGGAAAATCGCCATAGCTAAGGAGACGACAAACCTGTTGAAGACTTGGCCCGGTATGACGGCTCTGATAAACAAGCTAAAAGAGCTTCCGGGAGTGTGCCTTAAAATACTGGATGAAAAATCAGGTCTGACATACAAGTATTCCTTCACAGAAGCCCTTAAATTGATGTCTGTGGCAGATGTGGTCATTTCCTTGGACTCGGCCTTTTCTAACGCAGGGGGAGCCTTGGGGGTGCCTACAATAGCCATTTTTGGGTATAGGGGGGGAAGCGTCTTCCAGAAAATGTTCCCTTCCATGGAAATTGTACAGATTCCATGCCCAATTGATGGTAAAACGCTTGGTTGCGATTATAGCGTCAAATGTATTGACGGAGCAGACCATAGGTCTAAAGAGAATAGGAAAATCCCTCCCTGCCTGAGTGGGATACCAGTCGAGGTTGTTCTAGCCAAAGCAAAGGAGTTGTTATGCGAAAAGTCATAACTTATGGAACCTTTGACATACTTCATTATGGGCATATAAACTTTTTGCGAAGAGCTAAAGAACTCGGAGACCACTTGACTGTTGCGCTATCCTTGGATGAGTTCAATAGGCTAGAGAAGAATAAGCTCTCTTATTTTTCTTACGAGGACCGTAAAAATGTACTGGAAGCAATTCGTTATGTTGATGAAGTTATACCGGAATATGAGTGGGAGCAAAAATATAATGATATTCTACGGTTGGGGATATCTGTTTTTGTTATCGGAGATGACTGGTCCGGAAAGTTCGATTTTTTGAAATCATGTTGTGAAGTTGTTTACTTACCCAGAACTCCTAATGTTTCGACTACTGAAATAAAAGGGCATATCGTATGAGCCAAGAACTTGGATTTTCTAAAATAGGAATGAACCGTGTTGTGGATGAGTTTGTTCTTTTGAAGCAGCGTCTTGATTCTATTGGTGAAGAAGTTTTTCTTATGGCAGGAACTCTGCTTGGTCTTATTCGGGATGGAAGGCTTATTGAATACGATAAGGATATCGACCTTGGAGTAATGTCAGAAGATAGTATGGAGCATATTCTTTATGAACTAGGTCCGTTATACGACGAAGCCCATTTTACGGGTCAGGAAATTAGAAACGGACGTATCTTGTGGTTAAAGACGCATTTTGATGGAGATACTCTTGTACTTCCTTTTGAGATTCAGTGCCATTATAGACAAAAAGATTTGTTCTTTTATAATCGGAGAATGGGGAAAACATGGAAGTGTTATGAAACGCATACAGAGTACCCCGTAAATATTCTAAAAGAATTTACAACTGTACCATTTGCTGGAGAGATGTTCAAAGTACCAAGTCCACCCGAAGCTTGGTTGGATGTCTTTTTTGGTCCAGATTGGAGGACTCCTAGTAATTATGCTGATTGGAGATATCATTGTCCTATTCTTCATGGGGGATATATGAGCGAGTGGTCAAATGAATAAAAAAGTATTTGAAATTTATCCTATCCCATGGCAAAACCCTTCTGAGTGGTTCTTGTTTTTAAATTTTGTAGAAAGCTATTTTATACAGCAACAGATAACAAATCCTGTTGTTGTTGAACTTGGTGTGTACGAGAACAAGCAACGAATTTTCTATGAGTTCGGTCTTGGTGCTACTTGCATTGGGATTGATAGTTCTGCTGAAAAGTCTACTCCAGATATACTTGGGGATACGCATGACCCAAAGACGTTAGAGCAATTGAAACTGATATTGAAGGTACGAAGAATAGACCTTCTTTTTATAGACGCTTGTCATACATACGAATCGGTTAAAAAAGATTATGAAATTTACTCTCCATACGTTACTGGTATTGTCGCTCTTCATGACATTTTCAATCAAAAATACGAAGTTGAAAAGTTTTGGAACGAACTTACTACAAAGAAACAGGGGATGGACGGTAAATCGTTTGTAACCATTCATGCAAAGAAAGGGTTTGCAAATCATGGCATTGGTATTGTTATAGGAGAATGACTATGGAAACTCCGGGCAGTCTTATTGACAAACTTGCAATAGTAAATCTTAAACTATGGCATCAGGAAGAGGTTGCACACGACCCCAAAGCCGATGACCATACTGTAGCTGTAGCGAAAAGAAAAATAGATGGATTGAATCTTCAGAGAAATGCGCTGGTTCAGGAGTACGATGAGATGATGTCTACCATTATAAACGGAGGGCATTGTTATCCTGTGGTCCCGCAATATAAGGACTATAGCAAAAAATGAACGTAATACTTATCGTCGCTGATTCTCTTCGCTCGGATACTGCATACAATAGTGATTGCATGCCGTTTCTTAACGATTTTATCGATAAAAAATGCACTAAATTTCTTAATTCTTACACAGCTGCTCCGTGGACCTTGGCTTCAAATATGTCCTTGCTTTGGGGAATGTACCCAAGAACTCTTGGAGTTCAGGACTTGTCCCGCAATGAGATATTTTCAATAATGAAGAATCATCCTGAGTTTTATTCTCCCAAGATTCACGAAGGACTTAGTCTGGCTTCTGCTCTGCACAGAAGGGGGTACAAGACGGTTGCCCGGACGGGTGGGGGGTTTCTGATTGATACCTTCAAACTTAATGACGGATTTGACTCTTTTAAGGCCAGAGACTGGATATATCTTGAGGAAAAAGAATTCATGGATACTGTTCAGTCACTTAAAGAAGAGCCTCCTTTTTTCTTTTATTCTCAAGACTTTGACACGCATGAATCTTATGGCGCGTGGGAAAGGCGAAACAAGCATAAGGATTTGATTCCAAGACAGAAAGAAGGGTCTTTCAATTCATACAAGACATCTTCGTCTCCGGCTGCCGATGTCACTCTGCGAAGAGAAGCCATTCATTATTACGGAGAAGCTGCGTTTCAGTACGATATGAAGCTTGGGAAAATCTTCGTATTCCTTGAGGAGTACGGATATTTAGATGATACGATGGTCATATTTACATCTGACCACGGAGAGGAGCTGTGGGACAAGGGGTGGGGAGCGCATTCCTATAGCCTTTACGAGTCTGTCATAAGCGTTCCTCTTGCTGTCTACTATCCCGGACGGGTTGCTGCAACCAGTGAAAAATTAGTTTCTCTTATCGATATAGCTCCAACTATTCTTGACGTTGAGTCGTATGGAGATGGAATAAATCTGCTATCTGATAAATCACATGACTTTATTGTCAGTGAGGTTTGGACAGATAAGATTTGGGAAAATCTTGAGCCTGCATCTTTCTTAGCATTATTTAACTTCACAAGAAAAAAAGCAATTTTGGCTGGAGAGTATAAGTATATTTTAACAAACGACGAAGCAGAAGAACTATACGACCTTGAAACGGACCCGCAAGAGGGAGGGGATATTAAGACATTTGGGTGCGTTAATTTGGAGTTGGAAAACTTTAGAAAATTGAATAAAGAGTTTGAGGAGACACATGAACGAAGAAGCAGGAAATGGCAGAAAATGGAGTCGTAGAGTTCGGGTTGCTATTGGGTGGGCAGTTCTGAACTTTGGTTCTTTGTATCTTGTAAAAATAGCAAGTCTTGATATGCCTCTACTGACAAGTCTGGTAGATAAATCAACTTGGATAGCTTGTATCTTAATTGCAGGTATTTCTGGAACTGACGCTATAAAGTTGAAATACACAGCAGCACAATCAGCTGATAGAACAAAGAAAAATTTGAAGTGAAGGAGAATTCTAATGTGGAAAGAATGGACATATAATTATCATAGTTTTAATAGTATGAGGATTCTTGCCGAAAAAGAACATGCTGAAAAAGTTCTTGTCTGGATGAGAGGAGATAGTAAAGAACTTCCTCCACCTCTTTCTGTTACAGTTGACCCAACAAACAACTGCAATGTCAACTGCATGTGGTGCAAGAATAGAGATTTTAGAAATAACTCTCCAACATCGATTCCTGACGGTATTTTCATTTCTCTTCCTAATAACCTCTCAGAGTGGGGGGTTAAAAATATTACTCTTTCTGGAGGAGAACCTTTACTACATCCTAAAATACAAGAATTTTTAGCTGCGGCATATAAGAACGAACAGCATATAGGAGTAAAGACAAACGGAACTTCTCTTAACAATGAAAAGATACGAGAGCTATTATTACGAGCCTCTTGGGTTGGTGTTACCGTTGATGCCGCTACCGAAGCGACATATCAGAAAATTAAGAAAGCTCCGTTGGGGACGCTTGAAAAAGTTATAAATGGGATTCAATCTCTTGTTTCTGAAAGAGGAAAAGAAAAATCTCCGGTAATCACGATGAAGTTTATTATTCATCATTTAAACTATGCTGATATACGCTCCTTTTGCAGCATAGCAAAACGCATAGGTGTTGACGAGGTTCATATCAGACCTATGTGGCTTCCTCATTACAAGTATGGAGTCGGAGTTAGGAAAATATCTGAAATATACATTAAGGATGCTAGGCTTGAACTTGAATCTCCTGACTTTCATATCTACGGGATTGTTCAGAAAGTTGGAAGAGATTGGGATAAGATTGTCAGATTTGAGAGGTGTTCAGTACTACCATTGACGGGTGTATTTGCGGCAAATAAGGTATTTTACCTGTGTCCTGACCGCAGAGGAGATAATACTTTAAATCTTGGAAAGTACGATAATTTTTCGGAGCTAATAAAGTTGTGGGGAAGCCAAGAGCATCTTGAGAAAATTATATCTATAAACCCAAAAGATTGTCCAAAATGTGGTCTGACCCTTACCAATGAGGTAATTGAGTCCTGTTTATCTGGCAGAGACAGGCTTCTTTCGGAGTTTATTTAGGACTGGAAATGTTTAGAAATTTGTGGTCATCTTATAAGAAGGAGTAATCATGACAGAAAAAAATGGTGTTGTTCTTACAGACAGGATTCAGTACTACAAGGAGATAGTGACAAACAAGGGGAAGAATCCTGAGATTTTTTACAATGCTTTGGGAGACGCAGTTGAAGTCAAACCGGGAAAGAGTGAAAATATACTTAGGGCAAAACTTGCTCGGGAGAAGGTCTTGGTAATTAACGCAGAGGACATTGTTCCTGACGAAGACGAGGAGGAATCAAATGCCAGTGAGGGAAGCGGTAGTCCTGAGCCGGACAAGGGCTGAGTCAGGTAATCCTAAAGAAGACGAAATAGCTGATAATGATATTACCCAGATGGTGCAGGACTGTCTGGATAAAATCAGCGAATCTGTATCTAACTGGAATATATATTCCATCACGACTGTCAAAAACCAGCCAGATTATTCTTTAGCTTCTGGAATTAAAGATGTCTTGTTTTGTGACTGGAGTGGTGGGTCAACTCTTGGGGATTTGTTCGATACGGATTTTGACGTTTTCATTCCGGGCGTTACTCCCGGACCTTACGATGTAGAGACCGGAATTTATAAGGAATTTGTCGATGCGTTGGCAAAGAAAAAGGTTCGGGATACGCATGACTGGATGTTCAGAATTCAGGATAACAAGTTGTTCTTGATTCCTCCTCCAACGACTGCAGGAGACAAAGTCTGGTACATAGGTGTTTCTCGCTGGACTCTTGACTCCCTTCCAGACCGCTTTGAAAAACTAATGGTCTGGTACTGTACGGCAGAAGCTCTTGAGTTCGTAGCTAGAAAAAGACGGAGACTTACGGCTGTCTCGCACACGGGCGGTATGCTTCCGTGGTCTCAGGCGGACCCAACTCTTCAGGACGCTCAGAAATTACGTCAAAGATTCAATGAGTATCTTAGCGTTGAATCAAGGAAGAATATGTTCCCATGAAATTCAAGTTACAGACTCCAGATGCCGTCTTCGCCGCCGCTATAGGGGAGATGAAAAACTTTAAGAAGTATGCCGGAGATGTTGTTTGGAGCCTTACCGCAGACGAGGTTACTACCATAGATGGGCAAGAGGGGACTTTGGCTATGCTGAAACGTCTTACCCCACAGATGCATAACGCCCCCGACCACGTTGGTAATTATTGGACGAGAGATGCTGAGTTAGATAACGAAGGGTTTATTGATAAAATAATCATCCATAATACGAGTCCGAATGCGTATCCTCTTTTGCGATTCCTTGAATACGGAACGAGGCCGCATTTTATCCGTGGTGGAACTACCCCGGTTGTCGTACCCGGAAAACCACTTCACTTTACTATTTCTGATGGAACTGAGATTTTTGCCTCTTTAGTTTGGCATCCCGGAACAACTCCTTATGGCATGGTCCGGCAAACAAAAAGAGCTTTGTTCAATCAACTTACCGAAGTCAATAAAGCAATTTCGGATATTGTACAGTACAGTATAAGAGTAAAAATGCAAGAAGCAAGTAAAGAAGCGGAGCCGCAATAATGGGAATTTATTTTGGAACAAGGGAAGCAATAGCTGCATGGCTTGAGTCTGCCCTGCTGGGAATCTCTGGAATGAAGCGGGTAGACAGACAGCACATGGAGAATTTTGAGAACTATGAATACCCGTCCGCCTTTTTGAACGAACTTCGGGAGAGTAGAAAATATGTTTGCTCGGATGTCCTTTTAATAACTGCATCTTACACGGTTGTAATTTTTAGTAAAAGCGAAGATGGTAATATGTCCACTCTTTTGAACACTCTTATTACGCAGGGTCTTACTGCGCTTACTTCCGATGGTTCTGCGGGTGGCGTGGCCTATGGGGTAGAAGTAGCCTCAATTAGTACGGACCAAGGGTTTATGGAGCCACACTGTGCGGCTATCTTTATGGTCAACGTCTCATATCTAGGGCAGGTTTAGGAAAATCATCATGGCAGACTCTACTCGTCACTTGCAACTGGACAGATTGGCTACAATACTTATGACTACAAGTATGAAAACAGTAGTTGTTTCATCTGGACCAATAGACACTGATGAGTATTCCGCCGCAGAATACCCTTTGATAGAAATAGTACCGAGTTCTGAGATTCCTATGCCGTATTTAACAGGCAGGCATGCCTTGTGGAGAAACCGGGTTGTGTTGACTTGTTACTATTTGGGTGTTAATACAGACTGGGAGCAGGGTGAAGCCCTGTTCAAGGAGGTAAAAGATGCACTTGGAGGAGACCCTACATTGAACGAGACCTGCGCTTCTGTATCGGTTTCGGATATTAGAAATTCAGGGGAATTCCCCATGTGGAAGGTTATTGCCACGATAGAAATGAAGTATGAAAAGAGGATATCAGATGCCTAATTACTATCAACCAAAGAAACAAAAACAAGTGGAACCGCCCATACAAAAACCGAAGACATTCACAATTTCTAAATACTATGTTAAGTCTAGCAATGCCAATAGGAAAATCTCTGGGTTCGGAGAAGCACCTATGGGGGTTTGGGTAGAAGTCCCTGAACGAGTCTTTAACAGCATTAAGACTTCTGTTTTGATGTATGGAAAAGCCGTGGGATGGGAGGTAAAGACGGAACTTATCAAATTGGAGGATAACAAATGAAGAAATTTTCTCTTGCAAACGAAGAGCAACTGTTTGTCAAGAAGGAGCAAGTCGAAGGTACTCTGGTTTACCCGACTGCAACGGATATGGTCCTTGCGGTTGGTGCGGCTACTACGAATCAGGAAATCGAATTTCTTGATGACGCTCAGGTCAGGGCGCGGCGCAGTCGTTCTACCCCTATCAAGGCCCGGACGAATCCCGGTTCTTGGAGCTTCAATACCTATGTGAAGCCCTCCGGTGTTGCCGGGACCAAGCCTGAGACGGACGTTCTTTGGGAATGTCTTATGGGCGATAACACGCCTACTCCAAATGTCAAAATTGACTACACGCTTGACAGCACTACGAACCTGCCGTCTTTTTCTCTTCTTAGAAAGGTCGGTCATACGGTCTTTTACATGGCAGGATGCACGGTCAATCAGGGAGAAGTCAACGTCTCGGGAGCCGACATAGCTTCTGTTGCGTGGAGCGGGCAGTTCATGAAGTGGTATCGGGCGGGTCATTCTATTTTGGCTACGACTACAGCTGCCCCCGATGACCATATTCATGTTGATGATGCCACTCGTTACACAGAACTTTCTAGGGTTACGATTGGGTCTGCTACTAATACCGGATTGGGGTTTCTTGTCACTGGCGTAAACTACACTACAAATACTTTGGCTATTAGTCCGGCTGTTGGAGCAGTTGTTAATTCCGGGTCCGCTGTTGAGGCGTGGTTCCCTGCCAATGGAGTTGAAGTGGGTGCGCCCGTACACGGAAAGCTCGGCTATCTGACCATTGATACGAATACGGCTATTGTTCTGTCGGCTACGATTACGATTAACAACAACATCAAGTACTATACAGACCTGAAGAACGGGCTTGTTGTCCCCACGATTTACGGCGCACCGGGATTCCGGGATGTGTCGGGGACACTGAGACTTTACTTCTACAAGAACATGCCGACTTATTTCTATCGTTCCGACTACCAGATTCAGGACGCGCTTATCGTTCCTGCTGGCAGCGTTGCGGGAAAAATCATGGAGATTTCCTGCCCGAAGATTGAGTACAAGACTCCGGTCATTTCTGGGGACGAGGAAATCATGATTGAACTTCCGTTCACAGCCGTTGGTGGGGCAGCCGGAGACGATGAAATAAAAGTGACGTTTAAGTAAATTTACTTATAGGAGGTAGGATTAATGGTAGACCTTCAACGGTTAATTGACAGTACGCAGATGAAAGGCGTTACTGTCTGGATGGAGTATCCCAGTATTTCTGGGTTTCAGGTTGAAATAGCATTTGTCGGGAAGCAGGAGATGCTTCGGATTTATGACGAATCCACTATTAGAAAGTGGAATGCTGAAACCCGGAAGCAGGAGCAGGAAGTGGACCGCAGGCGTGTTGCCAAGGTCTGGGCCGAAAGCGTGGTCAAGGGATGGAAGGGATTGACGGTAGCCAAGTTCAAGAGGCTCTGGCCCGTCAAACTTGACTCCGGCGTTAGCGATGATATGGAAATCGAGTCCAATTTGGAAAATCGCATTTCCCTGCTCTGGAACAGTTCGGACTTTGAGAACTGGGTACTTTCCATTGCCACGACTCCGGAACAGTTTGAAGAAGACAAAAAGAAGGCCGAGAAGGAGATGACGAATCTGGAAAAATAGTTGCGTGGGTAGAAACTCCAAATGCCAAGAACTGCAAGGATTGTAAAAGGGTATTTGACCAGCTTCCGAAGAATCTTAGACCGAATTGCGAGAAGCTGGACGAAGATGGCCTGTGTCCCAAAGGCGTTCCTTCGCTCTTGCAGGCGAATTCGGACGCATGGTTCATCTTCGGGATTCTACTCACGCAATCTGTCGATACCAATGTCGGTATCTTAAAATTTGACCCTCAGTTGGTCAGGTCATTATGCGACTTGTTAGAAGTCGGTGAGTCAGCGGCTATCAGGCTGTCCGGTAAGCTTCTGTACATGATTGATGTTGCCAATGAGAAGCGGTTGGCAAAGAAGGAAAATCGTCCTTCTGACGATATGAAAGGCCGAGCCGATGGCGAATGAACAGTTAGAACTTCCTTTTGTAATCACACTCGATAATCAAGGGTCTGTCTCTATAATTAATTTTGGAGACGATTACGTTAATGCCACAGACAAGATGAAGGTGGCTACCGAGGGGGTAGGGGCGGCTGTTGGGGGGATGGAACAGACTACGATGAGTTTGCGCCAAGCTCTTTCAGCAACGGCAAAGGGGTTTCAAGAGGCTCAGGGATTTGCTGGAAAATTTGGTTTTGCTATAGATGTAGCGAAGGGCTTTATGGGGGGACTTAGTGAAGTAATGGCTGGTGTGAACCAGAAATTTGGTGGATTTATAAATTCATTTACACAGAGTGGTCAAGCTATACAACAAATAGGAATGAAACTTACTGCCATATTTACGCTTATTACTGCGGGTGCGGTTATGGCAACAAAACAGGCGTTGGCTTATGCTGAAAGTCTTTGGTATATGCATCAACGGACTGGTGTTTCTGTAGAAGACTTGTCTGCTTTGCAACTGGCTGCGGCAAAGTCTGGGGTTTCTTTACAGTATGTTGGATATGGTATGCAACAACTTGGTAGAAATATGGCGATGGCAGAAAAACAAACATCTTTGATGGCAAAGACATTTAAAAAGTACGGTATTGAACTTGTGGATGTTGCAACAAAGCAGAAAAGAAATATTAAAGACGTTCTTATGGATGTTTCAAAAACACTTGCTGAAATGGACGATGTAGGAAAGAAGTTACAAGTTTCACAAATATTAATGGGTAGGTATGGAAGAGCATTGATTCCATTTTTGAATCTTGGTCCGGAAGGATTAAAAGAAGCTATGAAAGCGGCGGAAGAACTTGGAGCGGTTATTAGTGAGAAGACCGCTAGGGCCGCAGAAGACTTTAGTGGAAAAATGGAGGAGATGAAACTTGGTCTTAAAGGTGTTTATTATCAACTACTTGATGAGATGCTTCCTACCTTAAAATCATATGTGAGTTGGATAGTTGAGGTTGTTAAGAGTATGAATGGCTGGATAGGAAAACATAAAGAGGCTGCCGGAGCCATCGCTTCTACCGGAGTAAAGGCTGTTTTGCTTATGACGGCTGTATCTCCATTGATAGCCATTTTTGGTACTCTTATGAGTACGGTAAATAATGCCACTCAAGTTTTGGCTAGGTATATAGTTAATCTTAAGGGTGTAAAAGATGCATCGGAAGCGGCAAGATTGTCTACATTGGCTATGAATAAAGCAGCTGCTTTTATTGGCTGGGCTGGAATTATTACGCTCGTTATTGGTGGATTGGTAACTCTGTATAATTATCTTACAAAAGTTAATGAGTACAAGATGCATGGGAATCCTCTTAAAGAATGGGGAGAAAATGTTGATAAAGAACTTAGAGCTGCCAGAAAAAAACTTAAAGAGTTTGGTGACGAAGATAATATGTTCAAGCCCGTCAAAGAAGAGCCAAATTCTACTAAATCTGCCAATAGTAAAAACGTAATTTCAAAAATTGTAGATGTTGGAAATGATATAACAGACGGAATAGATACTTTTGCTAATAATATACTTGATACTACTGAGGGAGGAATTAAATGGATTGAAAATGCGGTTATAGATGCATCACAATTTTTTATGCGTATCGGAGATGCAGGAACTAAAGCTGTAAATAGTTGGTTTGGGGTTTATTCAGAAGAAGAAAAAAAGGCAAGAGCTGCCAGAATATTATCAGTTAAGGCATTTCAATACGCTTTAAAATTATCGGGTACGACTCTGGAAGGAATAGAAAAAGAATTTGGTAAGGGAGAAGATGGAGTAAATAAATTTTTTCTTGCTGTGGCAAGCGGGGCAAAAAATAATATATCTGTTTTAAGTTATTTAGAGCAGTTTCAACCTGATTTTCTTTCCGCCGTTAAAACGGATGAATTGAAAAAGAGAATAAAACAATTAGATGATGACCTTAGTAATCTCGGTGTAAAAACAATAAAAGATTTAAATGATACTCTAGATTTGAATATAGAAAATTTAGAAAGACTTAGTAAGGCGGGCTTGCTTACAGTTGATATGACAAATGCACTCGTAGTTTCTATTACAAAAGGAAAAATGGCTCTTGGACAAGCTTATACGATAGAGGAAGCATATTCTCTTCTTGTAGAAGAGGGACTTAAAGATAAAGAAAAACAAGAAAAAGCGTATACCCTTATAGAAAAACAACTGAAGGGTGTACATGATGAATATGTTCGTGGAAAGATATCTTTACAGACATATACCGAGCAAACTAAAAAATTAACTCTTCAGCAAGCCCTTCTAGCTATAGAGCAAGGAAAATCCCTATCTGCAAGCCAGAAAGGAGCTATAACTGCTTCTTACGGTATTACAACTGTGGAAGAGCAAAAAACAGAAACAGTCAAGTTACAAATAGCCCTTGACTCAATTAATGCTGAATTTTCGCGCACAGGAAATGTTAATAAGTATGTTGCTTCCCTTAAGGCTCTTGGAGGAGCTGCGGGTAAAGGAACCGATGAATTTAAAAACCTGATTCAAACTACATTAACTCCATTTGAAAGGTCTTTCAAAAATATTGATGAGTATGCACAACAGATTATAACTGTTTTTGATAATCTTAAAGAAAAGCAAAGGGAGTGGGCTGACTGGGGCAAGGACCAGTTCAAGTCTTGGGTAACTGGAGCGGTGTCGGCGGCAAAGGAAAGTGGAAAGGCTTTGCTGGATATAGAGACTGAACTTGCTAGTTATGATAAGCCCGTATCTAAAAAACCAGTTACGGCTAAAACTGCAGCTTATCAGGGAGCGATAAAATTGGAGGAGGCTCGTCATGCCTCAGTCATGGCAGCTCTTACCGCAGAAGAACTCAAGTGGAACGAACTGTATGCTGAAAAGGCTAGGCTTATAGAAGACTACTATAAAAATGAAAAAATAAAGCTTGATTTAAGCTTGCAGTTGCGCATGAAGGATGCCGAGTTGGATTTAGCTAATGCTCAATTTCGCAGGGATTTAGCAGCCGAGAGTGACCCAAAAAAACAAGCGGACTTACTCGCCGCGTTTAAAACACAAGCAGCAACGATAGGGGCCGCTTACGAAAGTTCTCTGGCCTCCGCTAAGGGGGCGGACCAAGCGAGATTGCTCGTCTGGAAAACTCAGTGGATGGACCCTATTATTAAAAATATTGTTAGACTCAAAGATAAAGAAATAGTTACAAATAAAGAAATGTATGCTAGGCTCAAAGAACTCAGAAAAAAGGGTGTTGGGGCTACTGCAGAAGAGATGGACGAGATAAAAAAACTTCATGAGGCTACGGCTACAGATATTAACTTTATTTGGTCTGCCGTATTCTCTGTCGCTGGGGGAATTTTCGGTACGGTTGGGCAGTCAATGGCTGATTCCGCTTCCCGAATGGTGGAAAATATTACGGACGATATGACTTATCTTCAAAAGCAGACAATACAAACAAAGGCAGCAGTGTTATCATCTTGGGGTCAGGTTGCCGTTGGAATTGGACAGATTGGGGGAAGGATTTCTGCTAAATTTGCAGAGATAGCAGAGAATAATAAAAAATCCACAGTAAAAATAAAAGCTACAGTAACTGATATGCTGGTAGCGATTGGCCCCGAGCTTGCGGCTGCTCTTGGAACTTCTATTGGAAATGCTATGGGAGCAGCGGCTGGAAGAAGAACATATGCGGCTGAGGGTTCTGCTGTTGGTGGGCTGGTAGCTGGTATAGCTTTGGTAATTATTGGTGGTGTTGGTGTGGCTGTTGTAGCCGCCGTTACTGCTGTTGCATCCCTTCTTGGCGGTATTCTTGGAGGGCTTTTCAAAAAATCAAAAACACAAGCCGAAAAAGATGCCGAAGAACTTGAAAAATATACAGACGCTCTAGTTGCAAAAATGAGCAGCTATGGAAAAATAACAAGAGAAACGGCGGCACAAGTAACAAGTCTGTATAAAGAAATGGGGAAGGCGGCTGCGGAAGCGTACAAGTTTTCAATTATGATTGAGGCTATGGGAGTTAATATTGGTAATATTAATGCCCTCTGGGGTAAGTCTATTGCTGCTCTTACCGAATACAACAAAGGAACGCTTAAAGCGGAGGAGGCCGCCGAGAGTTTAGGAAAATCCTTTGACCTTCTTTTGGCGGGGGCTGAAAGAATGGGAACTCTTGGTTCCAAGTCTATGACAACCTTTATCACTACGGTCATGCAGTCTGGACTAAAGGTCAAGGAAATTACAGATTATGTCTACGGGATGCTTGGAGTGACACAAAGAGGCACACTTTCTGCCGTTCAGGGATTACAAATGATGATTGCCGCAGCTGGTCCGGGACTGACAAAGTTGGCAGAAGAGCAGACGGCCCTGATGGAGAAGTTGGCAGATAATGCTCTCAAGCCGTGGGAAAGGATTCGTATTGAGGATAAGTTGAAGGCCATAAAGGATAAGATGGCAGGTATGGCAGGGGATGTCGTTCCTGCTCTTGCGCGGATAGAACGGCAGGCTATGGCAACCTTCAATGCCATGACAAAGAACGGGGTCTCGTTTATTGATGCTCTGAACTCTCTTGCGCCCGTGCTTGATGCAATAGTTGAAAAACACAAGTTAATGGGAACAACGGCAAGTTCTGCAATTACTGAACTACTTAAAATCCGTAACGTCCAGAAAGCCAACGAGGAGTTGTTCGCTGCGGTAGAGGGAAATCTAGCTGTTATGAATGCCCTTCTTAATACAGGGTCAATGACGCAGGAAATTTTCTCTGACTCCGAAGGGGCGATGCTTGATTATTACCAGAAGATGATGGAGGCTGGTCTTACGCAAAAGCAGTCGCTTTCCCAAATCGCCCCAACCCTTGAGCGGTTGAGGTTCATGGAAGAGGAATATGGGTATCAGATTGACGATACTACTAAACATTTGATTGAGCAGGCCGAAGAACAGGGACTCATGTCTAAGAAGCAGCTTCAGACTAACGATATCATGATGGCTGGGTTCGGAGAGATAATCCGCGCCCTTGGCGGGGCTGTTCCTGAGGCGTTTAGAGAGTCTATGAAGCGGGTCAAGGAGTTTGGAGAAGAGGCTGCCTCGGCTGCTAAGGAGCAAGCTAGAGATGTTTCATTAGCTGCGGTGCAAGAAGCTGCGGATGCCCTGAAAAAAACTACTCCTCCTGAAACTCCTATTAATATTACCCCCGTTATAAAAACAGATGATTTATATGAGGTTTTACTACAGGCTGGCATGACCACAAAAGAAGCAATGGCAGAAGTTTCTTCTAGTACGCAGGCTGCAGTTGAAGATACTATTATCAAGATGTCGGCTATTACAAATCCGATTGACGATATGATTGCGAGAGTTGTGACGGCGACAGAAGCCATGAATACCCTTGGGAAGAGTATTAACGACTTGCCAACTCCTTCTGCAGAAGTCAATGTTTCGGCAAATGGAGAGGATGTCATACAGGCAAAGGAGGGGGGTACTTGGCAGATGGGTAGTAAGTCACAGCTCTTCCGGATGCATCCCGGAGAAGTCGTTAAGGTTGCCGCCCGAGGGGATGACACGGGGGAAATTAGGAAAATCCTCAGCGACCTTGTGATAGCTATCCGGGCAGGGTCGTCTAAGGTCGAGGTTAATAATGAGTTCAATGTCTCTACCATAGATGCAGATTCTTTTGACGCTGTTATTAGAAAGAAAATCGTCCCTCAGCTTGAGGCTATGTCGAAAAGAGAAACATTCCTGACTCATCCAAAGAGTGTTCGGGGGTACTAAATGAAATGCCGATTTATGTACAATAATCAGTGGGTTCCTAGTGTGGTTACTGGTTCTTCGGCTGACCCCAATTTTCCTGTATCGAATTCTCAGCACCGTTGGTTCACAAGAACTTGGAGGTCAGAAACAGGACAAGTTAGCGACCAATATTTAATTTGTGATAGGGGTACTCCGCTTCCGTCCAATAACGTGATGGTTTTTATAACGAAGTTCAATAATTTTAGTCCAACTGCGGTTGTAAAGATTCAGGGGAACGCATCGAATTCTTGGGGTGGACCCTCTTATGATTATACATTTCCCGTAATTAACAACGATGTTATGATACAGTTTCTAGGGGCTGATTATTATTATCAATACTGGAGACATTTTATAGACGACGATTCTAATACTGATAGCTATATTGAGGTTGGTCTGAATTATCTTGGTCCGTACTTTGAACCGACTAGAAACTATGATTATGGAGAGCAACTTCCTCAGCTTGACCCTAGTTCTATCCGGGCCAGCGAGGGCGGACAATTATCGTCTGTAGTTAAAGATAAGTATTGGACTAAATCGTTTAAATTCTCCAACGTCACTCCACTAGAGAAACCATACTTTCAGCTTGTTTTTGATTCGGCAGGAACTCATAAGGGGTTTTTCTTTACAGAAGATACCTTAGACCCGTATGTCACTACTAATTATGTAAGATTTTTTAAATTTGATTGGACCTATGTGAACTGGAACAACTGGACTCTTGATGTCGGCCTTGAAAAAATGAGGTAAGAATGCCCGACATTGACATATCTGTAGTTGATATAATATCAGTTTCTCAGACTAGCACACTTGTTCTCTCTGATATTATTGTTCCGGTGCTTTCTAGCACAGTAACCATATCTGAATCAAAAAATTTGAGTAGTGGAACTATCGTTATTCCAACTCGTATTGCCACAATAGTGGTACAAGATGTAAATTCAACTCTTCTTCCTGAATACTTTCTTTCTGTTGCAGAAAGCAACATTATTGTATCAGAGAAAGGGTTTACTTCCGGATTACTCTCATCTTTTCAGCTCTTGGCGGCGGAACCCGATATAGGGAGAGTATTTATTGTTGAAGTTCATGCGGGCAGGGAAATAGAAGGAGAATCTTGGGTTGATTCTTCGGGGGCTTGGTCAATTCCATTCAGTTCATTTACATACGGAGAAGTAGATGCTGTTGAAGAAGGAGCAGTTAAGGGTGGTGTATATGCCTTGATATCCTACACTCCGACTGCTAGTATCGGAGCTTGTCAAAGTACCGCTTCGTCATTCTACTTTGATTTTAATAATCAAACTCTTTATATTCATACGTCTGGAAATAACAGTCCGGCAACCCAAACCGGAGGAATTTATGATTATTGTATTATAGCAAGATTTAATGTTTGTTTTACAAACAGACAACCCAAAGATAATAGGGTTATTTATAGTCCTAAATCCGTAGCCAATCCTACATTATCATTGCATGAAGTTTATTATCTTCCTTATCTGAACGATGAATCATTTCCGACAATAACTCAAGGAGTTGGAGATTACTATATTGGAGACTTGCAGATACAATTTGGCTCTTTGACTTTTGTTAATGATGGTTGGTTGTACTGGGCATTTGAATCAATAATATGGCACAATGCTTCAGTCTACGTTAAAGTTGCAGAAGAAGGCTCCCCTTATTCCGATTTTGAGACCTTATTTATAGGGATTGTAAGAAATCCTACTATCAATGATGAGCAAGCGGAGTTTGAAGTCACTGATAGTAGGGTCAATGAACTTAGGGACATACCCCTGACGACATTTGACCCTCTACTTCCCGAATATCAATATACTGAGGAAAGTAGTTATGGCTCTCCTATTCCAATTCCGTTTGGTACATGCAAAGGAATAATTGCAGTACAATCCAACCAGTCTATATACAAATATAAAATTTCTGCTTACCCAATAGAGGAAGTGACAAATGTTTACCGTGGCGGAGTTTTATTAACTCCTTCGGATTACTCTGTAAATCTTACTGACGCAACAATAACTTTAGTCAATAACATCAACGACCTTGTTGTTACCTGCGATGTCAAGGGAGTAAAGTGTTCTAGTTCTGGAACGTGGTCGGAGCTATTTGGGGATGGTGTTTTTTTTATTCTTAATACTCTTAACTCAATACCATATGAAAATATAGATATTTCGTCTTTGCTGGCACTTAATGCGGCTCGGACAGCAAAGATGGGGTTCTATCTAGATTCTTCGATGCCAGCTTTGGACCTTATACGAATCTTCCAGCAATCGGCTGTTTTCCATTGTATTCCGAGAATGGATGGCGTTTGGACGTTTAAATACTATACCTCTGCCATGGAGGGGGCTGTCAGAGTTTATAAAGAGGATTTAGAAAAACTTGGCCTAAAGTATTCTACTGATGGAACATATCATACTGTCATATTAAATTATGATAAAAACTGCGGAACTGGGGAGCTAAAGAAAGTTACTGTTTTTGATGACAAGGTAAAATATCGATATAAGGAAAAGGGTGTTCTTACGGTAGAAACAGCCCTTTACGACCCGACAGAAGCTACTCTTTTGGCTACTTTTTATCTGGCGATGGTAAAAGTCCCTCCAAAATCCGTTGAAGGTATTATGGGGATGGACGGATTCAATCTTCTTCCATCCGATAAGATTATTATTTCCAAGACTATAAAGGACTCTAATGGAAATGACATAACCGTTCTTGCTGATGCAGTTTATCGCGTTCTTGAGTTTCAGAAGAACTTAGCCCCAGCCAGTACTGGTTTCTCGGGAGTAGACGACTCTCAGTCTTATGGAAATTACCATGCCGATACTGCCTACCAAGATTCACACGAAGCCGTTTACACAGACATATCCTCTGTTGAGCATGCTGATGCTGACCACGGAGATGTTGCCCATGCAGATGTGGACCACGGAGACGCTTACACAGATAATTATTCAGATTATCATACGGATTTAGGGCATTGGGCGCATTTGGAACATGTAGATTATACTATGCACCCTGACCATTATGATTATTTGGATGGTGAAAAAGTTAGTACTTGGATGGGACCACCGGAACCTCCGTTTATTAATTGGTATGATTATGGAGATACTGGAATTTGGTATCTGTGGGATGATGCAAGTGGTTATTCTGATGAAGCAACTCGTATTTTTGTGGAACACCAAAATATTATGGAGGTTATTGTTGGTCACTTGGATACTCCTCATATTGACTGCGCACATGGGGATTCTTACGCAGACGTTCATACTGATATGTCTCACGCAGATTCTCAGTTCTAGGGTAGCAATATGGGATACAATATAAAAATCCTTAATTGTAATGGTCTTTGCGGTTCGTGTTACGAAACAAAAATACGAGATAGAGTAGGATTTAAAAAGTACGACATTGATAAAATACTTAAAAGACTCAGAGAAGAAAGTAATAAAGTATCAAAGGACGACAGGAACGACAGAAAAAAGAGGGCAACCCCTTGTTTTCATGGCGGGGAACCTATGTTAGTTCCAATAGAAGATTTTAATAAAATTTTAGAAACAACATATGAGTTGTGGGGAAGAACTACGATACAGACAAATGGACTTCTTTTAACCGAGAAGCACATTGATATTTTTAAACAGTTTCAAACACATATAGGGTTTAGCCTAGATGGAGATACATCTAAACTTAACTTTGGTAGGTGGAATAGCCGATTTGTTCCGGTTAATGAAATAGAGGAAGGAACAAAGCTTGTTCTTCAGAATATGAAAAAATGCTCGGATGCTGGACTGTCTATTAGTGTAATATCGGTTCTGCGGCAGTATAATGCCTCAAAAGAATCCTTACCGGAATTCATAAAGTTTCTTCTCCGGCTGAAGAATGAATTTAATTGCACCAGCGTTAGAACAAATGAGGGGGTTGTCTACGACAAGAAAAAATTTCCATACGAAGAACTTGATTCCGGCTCCCTTGGATATTCTTTTTCTGTTCTTTCTGATACTTGCTTTTCTGACCCCGCCCTTGATTGGCAGCCTTATCGGGATGTTGTTGACCTAATGCTGGGGCATATGCAACAAACCTGTGTTTTTACTGAATGTGATATATGGAAAACATCTTCAGAAACAACAATCGATGAGGAAGGTAATCTAGGTAATTGTTTAAAGGGTGGAGGGGCGATTGACGGTATTCAGGTACTGGCAGCTGATTCTTACGCCAGCGAGCGTTATCTGGCCCTTGCTCAAACTCCTCAAGCTTTTGGAGGATGTAAAGACTGTAAGTTTTGGATGATATGCAAAGGGGGGTGTCCGGGAGAGGCAATTGATGATGACTGGAGAAACAAAACTCGTTTTTGTCTGGCTTGGAAAACTCTGTTCAGTCATATAGAGAATAAAATTATAGGCTTGTTTCCTAATATGCTAACCTTGTCTGGTAATAAACTGTTTCCTTCTCCTGCTGTAGCTGTGGCAAATTTAATGCCCGGAGGAAGTAGTTGGAGGTCCGATAGAAGGTTGACTGAAAATCAACTGAAGACAATTAAGGATGGAAAATCATTAAATTCTACTCTTTCTCCTTACAAAGATTGTCCTCATGGGGACCATACTGACAGAGTAAAGGCAGGAGTTTAATGAACCTTATAGAGAACTTTAATACAGGGTCATTTTCAAGAATGATATGGCTTTCTCAAAAGGCTAAGGATACATGGAAAGACCCTCTGGATAAAATTTCTGCTTTGGTTCATGAACTTGAAGTAGATAGTGTTGTTGCCGAGCATAGATTGTGCGCGTGGCAGACTATTGGCGAAGAGTCAGTTCCAGAATCTTCTGCAAGATGGGCAGAACACGGACTTGTTTCTCTTCCGCTGAAAAGAGTGGTTTCGTTTGGTGGATTTTCTCACAAACACGAAGAACCTCGGAGTGGACAACCCGCGTCTGTTTGTTTGGTTGTAGCAAGGACTATTAAGGATTGTTTGGATTTTAAGGATGCCTTTATAAACGGAGACAACTATCGTCAGGGTGTTATGTTAGGATTTCCAAAGTGCTGCTGCAAATTTTTTGACGAGTCGTGGTCTGGAGGGTTCTTTGACCCGATGTGGCAAGCGGCGCAAGCCTCCCCCGCGATAGAAGAAAATGAAAATCTCATTCTGGTAAAATCTCATCCGTACTCAAATCCTCTTCTTCGCTATATTGGAGTAAGGATAGGATTTCACATCCCTTGTTCTTTTAACTGTGGTGAAACTATCGCTTTGTCTACAGAGCGAATGAATCTAGCCCGTATTAAGAATAAGGACTTGTCTATGATTTTAGATTCTCTTTTACAGATGCCTATGGAATGGAGTAGTCTTCATGGGATAGGGATGGTGAAAACACCTATATTCTACATCGTTGTTCAGTCTGTCCCTACTCTTGAAAGATTCGTTGTTAGGACAGACGGAACTTTTATACCAAAGGAGTCGTGCCATGGCTGAAAGATATGTAAAAATTTCCGAGTATGCGCGAGCAATTATAAATCTTAAGAAGTTGATAAAAAACGCCGGAAGTATTGGACCCGTAGGAATCCATAATCTTCTAGACGGAACCGTTCACCCCGATACCGATAATGATACTGTTGCAAAAGGAGATATTGTTAGAGGTTCTGTAGGAGATAAATGGGAACGTCTTGCGCGAGATAGAAATGGAGAAATACTTACGTTAGACAACGACCTTCCCGAATGGAAACATAAAATTACCATAAGTAGTGACAGTCCTTCCGGAGGTGAGGACGGTGATATATGGTTTCAAACGCCCATAGAAGAAGAAGATTTGTTTCTTATGGTTTCTAACGGAGCGTACAATGATTTTGCGTGGCGTTGGCATAATTTAGATACTGTTGCTCCAGAAGGTTACATAATGCCGGGGGATTTCTGGTACGACGTATGTTGGGACGCACCAATTTGGTTTACTGGGGTATGTTACCACGATGGTTACATTTATGCAGTTAGATGGAGTGGCTCGGCCGACTGGATTGATAAGATAGATGCTGAAACTGGCGAGATTATAGCAGAGAGTCCTACTTTTATTCCAGACCCCCTACATCCCGAAGACCCGGACCCCAACAATTGGTGGAGTCTTTATGTTGCAATGCAGATTTGCTCGGATGGAACGTATGTTTATATTGCAGATTGGTCTAGTTCTAGAATAGTTAAGTATGCAATGTCCGATTTATCTTATGTTGCTCAAACACTTGTTTGGACACCGGGAGAAGGAATTGATTGGATACACCCGCATGGAATTTGTACCGATGGAACTTATCTTTATGTAGCATCAAACGATAATGGCACTGCTCGACGGTCCTTGAGCAAATATCTTTGCAGCGACCTCAGTTTAGTTAGTAGAGTTATAGGCCACGGTTTGGGAGATAATCAGTTTATATGGCCAGCTGATATAACTACTGATAACACCTATCTTTATATGCTGGATGGGGGCTACGACACTTTAGGAGGTCAATTAAAAGTTCATAGATGTTCGGATTTATCCTATGTTACCAGATTGAATCTTGGCGGAGCGTATGAAATAAATGCTCTATACGGAATTGTTTACTATAATGGTTCACTGTACTTTCTTATAGTTCATTCTGCTGATAATGCTGTTACGCACGTTAGAAAATATAATGCTTCGACATTAGTACTTGAATCTGAATATGATGCCGACTCAGCCGTTGAGGGAGAAGAGTATTATTACCCTAACTCATATCTGCTTACTACCGTCGCACCCAAAATATCGTGGACAACCGTTCCAGATGAAATAACAGTTCCTGCGGGAGTAACAGAACTAATCGTTGAGGCTTGGGGACATGGTGGAAAAGGCGGGGCTGGAGGTTCTACTTATGGCGGCGGAGGCGGAGGCGGGGGAGCATTTGCTCAGAGAACAATAACAGTATCACCGGGGGACTACTACTATAGTGTTCTTAATGAGGGCAGTGGAGAACACACGGAGGTGTTCAAAGGAGATGTCTCCAATCAAAAAATTGAAGATGGAGGATTTGAGAATTGGACAGATGAGCATACTCCTACGAATTGGAATCTTATAAGTTATGGCGAGGAAACTATAAATGAAGAGAGTTCAATAATCCACGAAGGATTAAGGTGTATTAGGGTAGACCTTACAGAAGACTCAAAGACTGGGGCTTTTTCGGATGAAAGTTTTAATTTAACTCCTAACTCTTTGTATAGACTATCTTATTGGACTAGACAGAAAAACTCAGTAAATGATTGGCCTATAGGCGTACATCTTTGTGATACAAGTGAAACTGTATCTGTTCAGTGGACCGAAGGCGACGGTATTTGGAGTCAAGGATGGACTACGGACTTTTATACAATAGAGAACGGCCTACCAGACGAAGATGTGTGGGTAAAAACAACTATATTATTTTACGCCCATCCAGATTATACAGATTACAAGATAATATTTGATATGTGGCATCCACAAACAATAATTGGTGTTGTAAATCTATATATCGACGATGTACGCATAGAAGAAATAGACCCAACACTTATTTTATCTGCGGCTCCGGGTACGGACGGCTCTCCTTCTGCGGCAGGAGTTGGCGGAGCGGCGGGAAGTTGTGTCAATGCTGATGTGGCTTACTCAGGGGGAGTTGGATACTATTCGGGAACTGGAACGGCGGGGGGAGGCGGAGGCACTTCAGCCGGAAAATTTATGAATGGAGTTCATAGCTACATTGATGAATTAACCGCACCTAGATATGGATTTGGTCCTCCGTACTCTGGATTTGGTGGTGACGGGAGAGGTACTGGAAATACGGGGTATGACGGTTATGCTCCCGGTGGCGGAGGAGGAGGTTCCGGTAAAAACGCTTCCGGTACTTCTTCTGGTGGATTCGGGTTCGTTCAATTCAGATATAAGAATCCGGTATAATAATGATTGAAAGAATTTATTGTTGTTTTGGATTCATACTCTGGCTTTCGTGGCATATAGTGTTTATTTGCTGGGCACACCAAGAAGTTGTATTTAAGGGTCGTAGGGTCTTCAAGATATAGGAGATTACTATGGCTGACCTTTTCATTAATAGTTTAGAAGAAGTAGATGTCGAAGAAGGCTTTGTAGTTAGCGTTGAAGATAGGGGAACTGTTTATGTTAAAGTCGGAGGGGTTTGGACTCTTACAACAACCGTCTGGGTACATACGGGTGGGGTTTGGGTCGCCAGCACTCCTTATACGAAGGACGAAGCTGTATGGTTATAGACAAAGGACTTGAAAAGTTAATGAATATCCTACAATATGGAGGTGAGAGTGCGGAGGTTTTATACTTTTTTTGTGGGAGGTGCAGCAATGCGATTTGACATTTACCATCACACGATGGAGTATCTGGACGTAAACGAAAAACTCGACAAACTCCTTCATCTTACGAAGGAAATTTTAAAAAAGGAGATACATATGACCATTGAACTCGACACGTTGACCACTGAGGTAGAAGAGAATACCGTTGCAGTTGACTCTGCAATCGCCCTGATTGAGGGTATTGCCGCGCAGTTGGTTGCGATTAAGGATGACCCCGCTAAGATTCTGGCTCTTGCCAATACGCTTGATGCGACCTCGGCTAAGTTAGCTGCCGCCGTTGTTGCAAACACCCCCGCCGAGTAAGAGCGTGACCTCCGCACTCTCATTTTTTATTTTAAGAAAGGGTAAAAAGTAATATGAATCGACTCCTAATTACTGGTTCTGGTGGTTTTGTAGGTCATCATGTAGTGGAGTGGTATCTGGAGAAAACAGACTGGGAACTTATAGGGCTGGATTCTTTCCGCCACGCCGGAGACAGCCTACGCGTTCAAAAAGACCAAAGATACAAGGTTTACTGCCACGACTTGAACGCTCCTATAAGTACCCGTCTGGCAGCTGAGTTTGGGAAAATCGACTACGTCTTAAACCTCGCAAGCTGTTCTGATGTTGACCTGTCTATGAAAGAACCACTCCATGTCTGGGAAAACAATACAAAACTCATTGGAAACATCCTTGAGTTTGTGCGAGGGAGAGACATCGAGATGTTCATTCAGTGTTCGACGGATGAGGTCTTCGGACCTGCTCCAGACGGTCATTATCACACAGAATGGGAAACGGCTATCCCCTCTAATCCCTACTCTGCTTCTAAAGCTGCGCAGGAAGCCCTGTGTATTTCTTATTGGAGAACTTATGGTGTCCCTATTGTCATTACGAATACTATGAATATGATTGGAGAACGACAAGAGGTATCAAAGTATCTCCCTAAAATTATCAGGGCGATTTATCGCGGGGAAGAGATTGTTGTTCATGGCACTCCAGATAGGATTGGTTCTCGTATGTATCTTGATGCCAAAAACCTTGCCGATGCATGGCTGTTTTTGATGGAAAATCTATCCCCTCGGGTCTACCAAGACGGTCCGGACGCGCAGAGGCCGAGTCGTTACAATGTTGTGGGGCAAGAAGAGGTTTCAAACTTGGAGTTGGCAAGGCGGGTTGCTGAAATAATGGGTAAGACGGCTAATTATAGGTTTGAGGATTTTCACAGTGTCAGACCGGGTCACGATAGACGGTATGCTCTGGACGGGACGGCACTACGAGACTTCGGTTGGAAACATCCATTCCCTCTGGGTGAGACCCTCCGTAGAATCGTAAAATGGACGATTGAAAATCCAAATTGGCTGCTCTGAATAAGGTAGGAATTGGTATTGACATGTTATGGGTACTATGTAGAATTTTAGTTGTCTTTAAATCTGTAAACGTGAGGAGGACTTAATGAAGAACATAAGCACAGATGAGAAAGCCGTCAAGATTAAGGGCTTTTTCAGGCTGCAAATCACAGAGGACAGGGCGGGCAAGCCCCAAAAGATTGTCGGGGACTCCGGCTGGAGAGAGAACTCTCTGACTAACGAGGGCTTTGACGATTATCTTTGCCGCCTTATTGCGGCACAGGCTTCGTCCAAGCAGATTGGTTTCATTGCTCTTGGCACGGGTACTGCCCCCAATGCGACCCATGCGACTCTGAACGGAGAACTCGGTGGTTCGACCAAGCGGAAGGCAGTCACGGTCAGCGTCTCTAATTCCAAGACCGTCCGGTTTACTGCGACTTTTGGCTCCAGCGACAGTTTTCTCGCGGGTCAGTCCACGCTCCAGAATATCGGCCTGTACGACAACAACGCCACCAATGGTACGTTGTTCGCTGGCTCGACGTATCCGACTTCGACCTGTGACTCTAACCAGAATGTTAACGTCACATATGATATTCAATTTTCTTAGGTTGTGATTAGTATAGGTAGGGTAGGAATTTAATTAGTGATTCTTCCTTTACTTTTTGATTAGTTTATGCTAGTATGTAGGTATGAAACAAAAATATCTACAACTTGCAGACCGGGAATGGTTGGCGGCAAAAGTGCAAACTTTTAGGTTAAGAGAGATAGCGGCGGAGATAGGTTGTTCCTACTCTGCCGTTATTGTTTCTCTTAAAAAGTTTGAAATTAATGTCCCTACAAGAACAAACTATAGAAAGAGTCTAACAAAATCCGAATCTTGTAAGGCCGCTTACGCTAGAATGTGGCCCAATGGAAGATTCGGTTCTTTGGCGGCAAATTGGAAGGGCGGTAAAAGAAAAACAGGAAGTGGTTACAAACAGATTTTAATGCCAGAACATCCAAGTTCTGATTGTCAAGGATATGTGATGGAACATACGCTCATTGCTGAGAAAAATATTGGTAGACAATTAACTAATGAAGAAGTGACTCATCACATAGATGGGAACAAAGAGAATAATAAAGAAGAAAATATTGAAGTTCTGTCTCGTAGCCAGCATGTCCAACTCCACTTTGACGCAACCAAAGAAGTCGCTCGTTTAAAGGCTATTCTAGACAAGCGTAAAATTCCTTACTAACTAGGAGGTATAAGGTATGGTAAAGGTGAAAAAGTCTGTTTCGGATGTTTTGAAAGCCAAGGGCGGGATAAGACTCGACCTTGGTTGCGGCGAGAACAAACAGAAAGGTTTCGTAGGAATTGATTTGCGGAAACTGCCCGAGGTTGACATCGTTCACGACCTTGAGCAGTTTCCGTATCCTCTTCCCAACGAAAGCTGTCTGGTCATCGTCGGAAGTCATTTGGTTGAGCATATCAAGCCTTGGCTCATGCTCAAGTTCATGGACGAACTGTGGAGGATTGCAAACGTGGGTTGCCAGCTTGTCTTAGCACACCCCTATGGAGTCAACGAACTTTTTGTTCAAGACCCCACGCACTGCAACCCCTGCAACGCCGCCACTTGGCAGTATTTTGACCCCCGCTATCCGCTTTATCAAGTTTACAAGACAAAGCCGTGGAAAATCGAAAAGGGATTTCCTATTTGGCAGCAATCAGGTTGTATGGAGGTCTTTTTTACAAAAGTCTCTGAAGCGGAAGGGAAACGTATGTACGAAAAAGAACGTGTATATGATACTGAGGAGAAGTAAATGGAAGACCTCGGCATCAACGTAGCAGAAAAGGTAGGCATGAAAGAGGCAATAGGAAAATCCAAAGAGATTGTCTCGTTCAATGCCGTAGCTGTTGTTAGGGCGCACGAAGACGGAAAACTTGAAGTTCTTGGAGTTCATTTTATGAATGCGGACAGAAGTATGGTGACTGTTCGTCCCGGAGAAGTGCGCAAGGTTGAACTAAAAATTGAGGGTCCAAAATGAAAAAAGATAAGGTAATGGTAGAGAGATTCGGAAGTGGTTCGGTCATAATCGGGAAGGACTCAGAACCGCAAAAGAGGCTCATGGTCTCAATTCCCATGACGGGGTCTGTAAGGTCTGAGTGGATGATGGCTCGTTACGGGCAAATCATTCCTTGTAACTGGAGTCAGACCGACCACATCAGTTGGATTGACCAGTATTCTCCTTTGAGGTTCTTGGTTCATGATGCAAGAAATCTTGCTGTGGACCATTTTTTGGAATACGGAGCAGATTGGCTTTTGTTCATTGATTCGGATGTCTGTCTTCCTCCGGCATTTCTAATATCCATTAACGACTACATGCTGAAGGAAAAAGTCCCTGTCGTTTCTGGTTTGTATTTTACCAAGTCGATTCCGGCTGAACCTCTTGTTTATCGTGGACGGGGAACTGGGTATTACAACAAATGGAAGATGGGAGACAAGGTTTGGGTGGACGGGCTTCCCATGGGCTGTACCCTTATTCACAAAACAATCCTACAGGCTCTCTCGGACGAGTCTAAAGATTACGTTGTGGCAGGAAGAAAAATAAAGATGGTATTTGAAACCCCTTCCCGTGTCTTTTACGACCCAGAAACTCATACATTCAATACGCAGACGGGAACGGAAGACTTGGAGTTCTGCTCACAGATTATGAAACGGGGAATCTTTACTAAGGCAGGATGGCCCGAGATTCAAAAGAGGATGCCTTTCCCCTTCCTGATTGATACCCGTCTTTTCTGCTGGCACATTGACCCCAATGGCATGAAATATCCCGCACGAAAAGAGCATTATGAGTATGCTAGAAAGGCCAAAAAGTAATGGAAACTGACGGAGAAAAGATAGTCGCTGCTATTGGGGCGAAGCAGATGGGGGAGGAAGAACTTTCCAGAGAGTTCAATTATCTTTTCTATTCACACCCCCACCGGACTTGGGCGAACACAAAATGGATGGGCAGACCCGTCAACCAAAGTGTAGCCGACCTGTGGCTTTATCAAGAAATTATTTGGGATAGAAAACCAGATATGATTTTGGAGACGGGTACAAGCGAAAGCGGGCTTACATTGTACTTTGCCAACCTACTTGACCTACTTGGAAAGGGAAAGGTCATAACGGTTGATTTTATCGTCTGGGATTCTCGCCCAAGCCATTCAAGGATTTGTCCTTTGAACGGGGATTCAAGTTCCCCAGATATAGCTGCGATTATTATGGAACACGCAAAGGAATGTAAAGAGGTCTTGGTGGTTCTAGACTCTGCCCACGACAAGGTTCATGTGCTAAAGGAGTTAGAGCTTTATTCTCCTCTGGTAAAGTCTGGAGGATACTTAATAGTGAATGACACAAATACCGAAGGACCGAGAGAGGCGGTGGAGGAGTTCATTAAGGAAAATCCAGACTTCTATCCGGAAGAAGGGTTCGATAAGTTCTACTTGTCCTTTAATCCGGGGGGCTATTTAAGACGGAGATAAAATGAAAGGATGCAGAGCTTTGCATATCTTAGCGAATGAGGATGTTCTCGTCCGTGGGAGTCTCTGTTCTGCAGATACGCTTCTTGGCGTATCCACTAATGAAATAGTATCTGTTACAGAGCCTATAAAGTTCAGTATTGTCATTAGGTTCTTATCAGGTATGTTCGTAAAGTTCATTAACAGGTTCGTTTCCAAGAACGATTTAGCTTCCTCTATCAAGGGAGTTATTTCTACGATTCACTACCACTCGTCTTTCATTGATGCAGAATCTTGTGTTTTCACTAAACAAGCCGGGGTGCTGAAAAGCCCTCCGGCTTTTTTTATTTTAGGAGAAAAATATGTACTTATGTAAAAGGAGTTATTAAGTGATTTCAACTTTGACTGAAAGAATCCGAGCGTGTATGGAAAAACATCCAGAGTGGACTGACAGACGGGTTTCTGGCTCCATAAGAGGAGCTACTTTAACCTCTGTTCATAATGTTCGTGCGGGTGTACCCATTCAGGAACAGGAAGAGAAGGAAGGGGATGTTACCAAGGAAGAGAAACAATCCGTGTCGGGAATTATCTCATTGGACGTTGTTCGTCTGAGGTACGACACCCTTGCCTCTATTAGGAGAGAGTTGAAAAAGATACCTTTCGGAAAAATCATACCTGAAAGGGAGCTTTGTTTCAGGTCGGCGGGAAAAGATAATGCCAGATTTAGGAGGACGGTTGAAAATAACATAGAGGAATTCAAGAACAACCGGGTAAAACTTAAATTGGACCAAGAAGCCTCAGACGGTCAATGGTGGTGGGGTTCTGCAGGGGACGTTAAAGAAGCAATTCGTCTTCGTGACGAGTAAGGAGTTTATTTATGAAAACAAAAGAAATTGACTTGGGAAGCCTAGCAGACCTTATAGCCAAGGGTCCGCACGGGAAAGAGAAACAGGAGAAACAAGCCGAAGCTATTTCTATCCTTCAACAGACCCTCATGCTCATGTACAAGCGGCAGAAGCCGTATGAAGTACCTGTCAAGTCGGACGGAAATAGAATCTTATTCGGTCTCATTGGGGACACTCAAATTGGCAGTCTCTATCAGCAGAAGGATGCAGTCACCGCTTTTTACACGCGGTGTGCGGAGGAGGGGGTAAAGGAAGTTCTTCATACCGGGGACGTTCTTGATGGATGGAAGGTCTACAAGGGGCAAGAATTTGAACTTCGTCCAGACGGTAAATCGTGGCCTGAGCAGAAAGCGTTGTTTGTAAACGAGATGCCAAAGATTACCGGAATGAAAACTATCTTCATAACCGGAAACCATGACGCTTCATTCAAAAATCTGGTTGGGTTGGTAGTCGGGGACGAACTGTCTCAGGCCCGCCCCGACTGGAAGTTCGTCGGGCAGGATGTCGGGGATGTTACCCTGCAAACGGAAAATGGTCAGGCGTTTAGGGTCCGGCTTCTTCATCCCGGTGGTGGAACAGCCTATGCAGTTAGCTACCACGCGCAGAAGATTGTCGAGGCCATGTCGGGAGGGCAAAAGCCGGACCTACTCGCTATCGGTCATTATCACAAAGCTGTGTATATGCCCCAATACCGTAATGTGGCTTGCTTAGAAACAGGCTGTTTTCAATCCCAAACTCCTTTCATGGTTCGGCAGTCTCTTGCAGCTCATGTCGGCGGATGGATAATCACCGCTTATCTTAACGACAGAAAGAAGTTGACGAACAGAATTCAGGCAGAGTGGATTGGATTCTTTGAGGAACAAAAAACCGCTTAGGAGAGTGAACTTTGGCCTCTAGTCTGCGTAATCCGTCAGCTTCCGCTTCTATTGTAGCGGGGTGGACGACTCCGGCTAACGTATACGCTTCGGAAGATAATCGAGCAAGTGCGTCCGCCACTACCGCTATTATGGCGGCTACGGGATTCGGATTTTCTGTCAACTCGGACGGAACTGTTACGGGCATAAAGATTGAGATTGAGGGTTATGGGGCCGGGACTAATACGGCTAGACGAGGTCTTTCGCCGTCTCCAACTAAGGACGGTTCTAACAAAGCGGGTGATACAGGAGCGCAGACAGACCTTGGTTCGTCCGAGGGTGCATATCTTGTTTGGGGTGCAGATGGGTCTATGTGGGGGACGACATGGACCCCGGCCCAAATCAACGCTTCTACTTTCGGTGTTTTGCTTCAGCCAGCCGGGACAACGGGCTACATTCGCTATGTGGACCATGTTCGGGTTACTGTTTACTGGACGGTTCCCAACCTGACTAAAAGCGTTTCTGATTTAATAACAGTAGCTGAAACAAGAACTCTCGTTCTCTCGGACGTTATCATTCTTGCTAGGACTGATTCTGTTTCAATTACAGAAACTAGAACAGTAGCTTTTGATGTATCCGTAAACAAAGCTGATTTAGTAACGATAGCTGAAGAAATAACTCTTGTTGTTTCTTATGATGCTCTATTAATAAATGTTTCTAGTTCTGTTTCTGTTAGTGAAGTTCGTTATGTTACCAACGCTGGTCCGTGGAACTCTGCTGGAAGTTTTCAATGGACTTGTCCTCCCGAAATCACTGAGGTTAAAGCATACGTTTGGGGTGCTGGAGGCAAGGGCGGAAACGGCGAGGATTTAGGTTTGGGTAACGGAGGAGGTGGAGGAGGCGGCGGTTATTCCATAGGAACAGCAATCGTATCTGCAGGAACAGTCTATAATATTTTAGTTCCGGCTTCTGGTGGGGGACAGGCTTACTTTAATACTGCTTCGACTGTACAGGCAAACGGTGGAACGGATGGAGGGCAAGGAGAGAATGATGACTTTGGGTCGAATGGCCCCGGAGGCTCGGCAGGAGTTGGAAATATTCAAACCTCCGCAGGTCAGGATGGTGGACAAAGCCCCGGTAACTCTGGTGGTAATTCTGCATATCTTGGTACTGGGGGTACAGGAAGAATAACTTTTAAGGTGAGTGGA